>Ga0307511_10003315_pt1 | contig 16569 bp, 11 predicted proteins | sample 13_EM_MG_FD_200266 | JGI IMG/M metagenome (GOLD analysis project Ga0307511, IMG submission 200266) | Populus trichocarpa ectomycorrhiza microbial communities from riparian zone in the Pacific Northwest, United States - 13_EM | ecosystem: Host-associated > Plants > Roots > Unclassified | place... | reverse complement strand
AGGTGGAAGGCAATTCTATGCCCTTAAAAAGGAATTGGTGGATAGTGGTAAGATGACATATAAGCAATATCATGATTCCATCATGCACCTGAATGCCATGCCTGTTGAAATGATCAGGGCTATCCTTACCAATCGACCCCTGGAGAAGGATTATACGGCGAAATGGCGGTTTTATGAATAAGGAACTGGTCACCTGAGAAATCAACAGTAATTCCGGATCGTAGATCATCGTTGAAGAATGATGTGTTAAAAAAACACCGTATTCTTCGAGTGGATAGCTATTGCCTTTGCCGTGTGAAAATTTTAATCATTGTTAACAACCAAACAGAAAAGGTATGAAACTACTGCATGATGAAAGTCGCCTGCTTAAAAGGAGGAAGTCCCTGATAGAATGCCTGCGGGCATTGTTGGTCTTTGGGACAATTATGATCGCCGCGGCGTATCCTTCTTTGGCACAAACCAAAAAAATCTCCGGGAACATTCATGATGAGTCCCTTGCACCGATAGTCAGAGCTACGGTAAGAGACAGGGACAGCAAGAGAGGAACTGTCTCCGATGCGGAAGGCAGGTTCAGCCTATCGGTAAAACCCGGGGCGGTACTCGTGATCTCCGCCGTCGGGTACGAACCAATGGAACTGACTGTCGGTGAGTCCGACCATATTGACGCGGTATTGAAGGTGAGGAACAGCACCCTGAATGAGGTAGTCGTGACCGCCCTGGGTATTAAACGGGAAAAGAGTCAGTTGACCTACAGTACGCAACAGGTAAAAGGAGATGATATCCTGGCTGCCAAAGAGCCGGGTCTTTTGAATTCTTTAACCGGCAAGGTATCCGGGGTACAGATTACTGCATCGAGCGGAGCGCCGGGAGCTTCGTCCCGGATCGTGATCCGGGGGAACAGCAGCCTGCTGGGGAACAATGAAGCCCTGATCATACTGGATGGCGTGCCCATCAATAATGACCAGACGGGGAACGCCGCCGGGGTCGCTACCAATACAGCGGTGGGTGGCACCAGCCGTCTTTCGGACATCGACCCAACGACGATCGAGAGCATCAACGTACTGAAGGGATCGGCGGCCTCGGCCCTTTATGGATCGGACGCCGCGAGAGGAGTGGTGGTGATCACTACAAAGGGAGGCGCCTATAATAGTAAGCCTAAAGTGTCTTTCAACAGCCAATACTCTTTTGAAAATCCAATTTTTCCTCAAATACAATCGAAGTATGCACAGGGTGAGCGGGGGAAATATATTAACGGGGATACTGCCAAAAGCAGCACCATCTGGGGGCCCACTATCGACAGCCTGGCCCGGGTAGGATTGCTGACTTACAATAAGAACCCTATGAAGGCCTTTTTTACTACGGGCAGAACACTGACCAATTCCCTGAATGTCGGCGGGGGAAATGAAAAGTCCAACTATTTCTTCTCCTATTCGAATGTCGACCAGAAGGGAACGATACCTACGACTACCTATAAGAGGAACGCCCTCTTTGCCAAATTCGGAAATAGGGTCACGGATCAGATCACTGCTAATTTCCAGTTAGGATACACGTTGTCGACCGGTCATTCCGTTCCGGAAGGTTATGATCTGACGGATCCGCTGTGGACCGTGTATACATCCCCTTTCACCTGGAACCCGCTCCCCTACCTGGATTCAGCCGGCAATCAGCGAGTGTTCCGGTTTTCCAGGAACAATCCTTACTGGGACCTGTATAATGTCTACAACAATGATAAGATCAGCCGGATCATTCCTGTACTAACAGTGACCTATAAGCCACTAAGCTGGCTTTCCTTTACGGAAAGGGCCGGGGCGGATACGTATTCCGAACAGACGGATTATTTCGAAGCTCCCAGCAATACCCTGGGAACAGTAGGTACGATCACACAACTGAGCAGCAACTATCGCCAATTCAATAATGACCTGATCGGGGAAGCGCACAAAAAATTCGGCGACTTCGATATCAGCCTGCTCCTGGGGAATAATATCAAATCCACGTATTTACAGACCCATAGCCTTACCGGTACGGGCACCTCCATTGCCGGCTTTGACAATATCAGCAATGGCGCTACCATTAATGGTGTTCAGGGCTATACCCGGACCCGGAAGATCGGCTTTTACGCCCAATCGAATATTGGTTATAAAGGATTTCTCAATCTGTCGCTGACGGGACGGTATGATGGAACTTCCGTGTTGGCATCGGGGCATAATTTCTATCCTTATGGTTCGGCTTCCGCAGGATTTCTCTTCTCTAATCTGTTTAAAGTTCCTGCGATCAGTTTTGGAAAGTTCAGGGCCTCTTATTCCATTGTCGGCAACGATAACATTGGCGCCTATAGTCTGAACACTCCTTATATTCCCTCGGCCAACTTCCCCTATGGCGGCAATGCCGGATTCCTGCAGAGCACCAACCTGGGCAATCCTAACCTGAAAAATGAGGTTACCAAGGAGAGCGAAGTCGGGTTGGAAATGAATTTTCTGAAGAACCGGATTGGCTTTGAGGTAAGCTATTTCGACCGGCATCACAATAACCTGCTGACCTCCAATGTTCCCATCGCTCCCTCTACAGGTTACAGTTCTACCTCGCTGAATGCCGCTTATATGACCAATAAAGGTATAGAAGCCCTGATCACGCTCAGTCCTTTCCGGGGTGAAAAGTTCGGATGGGATATCACACTGAACTATTCCCGGATCCGCAACATGGTTACCAAAGTAAATGGTGGCACCCAATCCCTTCAGATCGGCCAGACCTGGGCTTTTGTAGGACAGCCTTACGGCGTGTTCTATAGTTACGGTTATGCCAGGGATTCCGCCACGAAGGAGATCCTGATCGATGACAAAGGATTACCAATGATCAGTAGCACAAATATAAATATCGGCAACCTGCAGCCGGATTTCCTGGCGGGGATGAATAACTCGTTCTACTACGGCAACTTCACCTTCAGTTTTTTCTTCGATTACCGGAAAGGCGGGGATATTCTGAACTCCGATGACCGTTATGGATTCTTTTATGGCACGCCGAAAGTGACTGAAAACAGGCAGGACCGGGTGGTGAAAGGCATCGTGGCCAGTACAGGTAAGGAAAACACGTTGCGGGTTCAGGCAGAAGACTATTATCAGCGGCTCAATACGATCTATGAGGCCGCTATACAGGATGGCACGTATCTAAAGTTGCGCAATGCCTCGATCGGCTATAGGCTACCGGTATCCTTATTGGGGCATTCTCCTTTCAGCGCTGCCAGTCTCACGCTGACAGGAAGAAACCTCTGGATCTATGCTCCTCATTTCACCGGTTCTGATCCCGAGGTCAGCAGCTATGGGACCAGCAACGGTTCGCAGGGAGTATATGGCAACACTGTCCCGACCTCCCGGTCTTTTAATCTGACATTGAATGTGACATTCAAATAAAATTATAACCATGAAAAAAATAGTTATATTTATCATTAGTATTGTGGCCATCCTGTCGGATACAGGCTGCAAAAAATTCGTGGATGTCAATACAGATCCGAATCACCCCCTGAGTGTACAGGAAAAAATATTACTGGCGCCCATCGAGTATACCATCGCCGATAGTATTGCGAACGGCGGAGAGCCAAGTGCCGCGACCTATACCAATCATTTTATGCAGATGATCTGTTACAACCAGGTAGCGCTAAATTATGGGACGTATTATTTTGTGAATACCGATATGAACACTACCTGGCAGGTCGTCTATACCTCCTGTCTGCAGAACCTGAAGCTGTTGACACAGACCAGCGTCAAGAACGGGAATAGTAATTATACCGCCATTGCCGGGATCCTGACGGCTTATACGCTGGGTTTCGCCACGGATCTTTGGGGAGATATTCCCTATTCTCAGGCCCTGGGCGGAGCGAGCAATTTCACCCCGGCTTATGATAAACAAGAAGATATTTATAAGGCCATACAATCCCTATTGGATCAGGCCGTCCTCGATATCGATAAAAAGGCCGGCTTGCCGGTGGGGCAGGACGATTACTATTATTCCGGCGATATGACGAAATGGAGGAAACTGGCTTATAGCCTGAAAGCCCGTTATTATATGCATCTGACAAAGGCGCCCGGCTATTCGGCTGCCACTCAGGCCGGCCTGGCGCTCACCGCCCTGCAAAGCGGCATGACCGGTACGGCGGATGAATGGAAATTCGTTTTTCCGGGAGGCTCTACCTCTCAAAATATCTGGTATGTAAACATGCAGCCTCTGTCCACCCTCGTGGCATCTTCGGCCATTGTAGATACGCTGAAGACCCGGAATGATCCCCGGCTGCCTTTTTTGATAGCACCGTCTAAAAATGCCGGTCTTGACAGTGGCCGTGTCATTGGTACGCCCGGCATTGGCAACCTGGGTGACTATTCCCTGCTGGGCAGCGCCTATTGCAGCGTGGGGTCCACCGGGTATATCATGCCGTATACGGAAGTTCAGTTCCTGCAAGCCGAAGCGACATTCATAACGTCCGGCGCTGTGGCGGCCCAGCCGATCTATCAATCGGCCATCAGCACGCATATGACGAAAACAGGCGTCAGCACCACGGATGCCGCGGCCTATATTGCCGCCCGGGGTACGCTGACGGCGTCCAATGCCGTACAACGTATCATGGAAGAGAAAAAAATCGCCGACTTCCTGTCACCGGAAAACTATAATGATTGGCGCCGGACGGGCTATCCTGCTCTGACGAAAGTTCCCAACGCACAGGCGCCCGATATTCCCAGAAGGCTGATCTATCCACAGTCGGAGATCAATACCAATCCCCAGCCCCAGCAATCGGCCAAACTGACCGACCGGGTATGGTGGGATGGACAATAGACAAAAAAACCGGCCTTTCAGGCCGGTTTTTTTTGCTCTGTATCGAAAACGGACAGTGCCTGTATTAAAAATGAACTCCGGCACCGACGCACTTGTATGTAAAAAATTGTTTATCATTATGTTGGGAGAATGGCATGCCAATGGAAGGAAGGAAAGACACTTGACTAAACTGTATATTCTATGTTTTCGAGTTACCTGAAAATTGCCTGGAGAAATCTTCTGCGGAATAAGACAAACAGCATTATCAATATCGGCGGACTGGCCATTGGGATCACCTGCGTTGTCTTTATAGCCCTTTATGTACAGGACGACCTGAGATATGATAAAGATTTTAAAAAAGCCAGCCGTATTTACCAGGTGAACCTGGAAGGGAAATTTGGCTTTCAGGAGTATACTACGTCGAATACGCCGCCGACGGTAGGACTGGCCCTCCATACTGAATTTCCCGAGATAGAAGCTGCTACGCGGATCTACCGATTTGACAACGAAATAATCCGGAACCCGGCTCCCGATCAGGCCGGCCGTTCTTTCAGGGAAAAGAACGTATGGGCGGTGGACTCTAATTTCCTCCAGGTCTTCGATTATGCCCTTCTTGACGGAGACCCGGTCAATTGTTTGAAAAAATATCATTCTATCGTCCTTACGGAGACGATGGCCCGCAAATATTTTGGCAACAAGCCGGGCATGGGACAGTCCCTGTTGCTGGACGAATACCCGACTCCCTTTGTGGTCACGGGTATCCTGAAGGACCTTCCGTCCAATGCCTCCCTGCAATTCGGCATGTTATTGTCCACCCAGGATTGCCCGCCGGTGCAGCACTTTTCCTGGAGCTGGATCTGGTGTAATATGTCCACCTATGTTGTCCTGAATGAAAAGTCGGCAAAGAATCCCGGCATTGTTCAAAAGCTGGAGGCTAAATTTCCCGCCATGGTGAGAAAAGATGCCGCCGGGGCTTTCGCCCGTATCGGTCAGCCTTTTGATGAATTCATCAAAAAAGGGGGGAAGTGGGATTTTCATTTGCAGCCGCTGACCGATGTTCATTTGTATTCTGCGGGTATCGGTACACCCCTGACGAACCTGGGAAATATCAAATATGTTTATATATTTTCCGCCATTGCCTTGTTCATTATTATCCTGGCCTGCATCAATTTCATGAACCTCTCTACTGCGCAGGCTGTCCGCAGGAGCAAGGAAGTGGGAGTGAGAAAGGTGTTGGGGTCTATGAAAGGCCAACTGGTGCGGCAGTTCCTGGCAGAAGCCCTGCTCTACACCGCTATTGCTACGGTATTTTCTTTATTTCTCTTGCCGCTATTCATGGGGCCTTTCAACAGCATTGCGGGAAAGGACCTGCATTTTGGCGACCTGTTCCGGAATGGCATCTGGCTTTTTATTCTCTTCTTATCCGCCTTCACGGGCCTGCTGGCCGGAAGTTACCCGGCCTTTTATCTCACGTCTTTTCAGCCCATCGAAGTGCTGAAAGGCGGAGGTGTTTTCCTGCGAAAAGCCGGTCCTCAATTCATCCGGAACGGGCTGGTGGTATTCCAGTTCACCGTATCGATCGCCCTGATCATCTGCACGATGATCGTATTCCGGCAGTTGAATTATATGCAGAACAAGGATCTGGGGCTCAACAAGGACAATGTGCTGATCATTCCCAACGTGGAGAAGCTGAAAGGGAATAAGGAGACGCTCCGGCAGCAGATCAGTGAAATGCCCGGCATCAAAAGCGCCAGTCTGTCCGCAGGATCACCTGCCAATAGCTATGGCAATTTCACGGATTTTTATGTGCCGGTACCCACGGGGGTGACCGAGCCCCTGGCAAAAGATATTACGCTTTCCTCTTTTATGGTGGACGAGAATTTTGCACCGGCCCTTCATTTACAGATCATCAAAGGAAGGAATTTCTCCAAAGCCTATAACGATTCATCCAGTGTGATCGTCAACGAAGCCACGGTGCGGCATATCGGATGGAAAGATCCCCTGGGCAAAATGATCCGGTATCCTGGCAATGACGACCGGCTGTTCACCGTGATCGGGGTAGCCAAAGATTTTAATTTATATTCTCTGCGTTCCACCATCGATCCCTTTGCATTATTCTATACCACTTCGAAAACATACCATATCAGCAGCACCTTTATTATTGCCAGTGTCGATTCCCGTTATACCGGGGAGATCCTCCGCCAGGCGGAAAACAAATGGAAGGCCTTCGATGCCGGGGTGCCTTTCGAGTATTCTTTCCTGGACAAAGACTATGAAGCCCTTTACCGATCGGAACAACGGATGGGAAATGTGTTCAGCACTTTTACTTTATTGTCTATTCTTGTTGCCTGCCTGGGTCTATTCGGGCTGTCCGTCTATACGGCTGAAAGGCGTGTGAAAGAGATCGGCATCCGGAAGATCCTGGGCGCCTCCGTGCAGAGTGTGGTGACCTTGTTATCCAAAGAGTTCCTGAAGCTGGTCATTCTTTCAGCCATTATCTCCTTCCCGATCGCCTGGTGGGTGATGGATAAATGGCTGAATGACTTTGCCTACCGCGCGCCGATGGATGCCTCGGTATTCCTTATCGCCGGCCTGCTGGCAATCGTCATTGCCCTGCTAACAGTCAGTTTCCAGGCTGTCAAGGCAGCCACGAGGAACCCGGCCAGGAGTTTGAAAGCGGAGTGACCCGCCCCTTGCTCCCTGAAGGGTAAATAATCTTCTCACAGGGCGGAGCAATACCCTCCATAATGAAAGGGTAATTTTCATTATGGCATGGTTGACAGCAGGCAATTAGCCACGCTGTGAAAATAATTTACTCATTTTACTTTTTAGAAGCGATTAAAATCCGGCGCCTAAATAATAGCAGATTGACTAAAATATTGACTCATCGAAAACAGACAGTCCTCTTCTACCTAATATTTCTCTTGTAGATCTTTAATAAACGCGCAGGATGATATATAATATTTATATTAAATATATCTTCCTGCGCGTCTCAGAACCAGGATGGCTCAGAACTTGAGTTTTAAAGGTTGATCCTAAATTATCAACCTTTAAAAATTACAAAAATGAAAAATTCGCTGAAAGCAATCCGTCTGGTATTAGCCACTTTACTGATCGTTGTTGCCTCGCAAGCCAATTTGCTGGCTGCCGATAATGGCGATGCAGGTGCCTCTGCCGGTCTCAGCGCAGGACAGATCGTAGGTGGTTTTGCCTTATTGCTGTTGGTGATACTGATGCCACTGGCAAAAAGCAGCCATAAAGCAATTGCGCATAAATAAGAGCAGGGGTCTTCCAATTTAATCAGGCGTGCTTTGTGGTATCTGGTACAGGAGCCGGTATGACGGGCGCCGGTGCAGGGACAGGGGCAGGGGCAGGCGAGCCCGCAAGTATGTATTTATTCAGCCTGCTTTGATTCTTTGCTATTTTATCCTGCAGATCCTGTATATCCTTGTTCAGCTTATCCAGTCTGTCGGATGCTTTTCTTGCTTTTTTGGCGTCGCTCCTCGCATCACCGGCCTTATTATCTGCCTGTCTGGCCAATTTTTTGTCTTGCGCGTCGTCACCTAATCTGTTCGCCGCCGTTTTATTTTCATCGGCTGACTTCTGTGCCTGCGTGGCAGCGTCCTGCTTATCTCTTGTCTTCTGATCGACTGTATTTTGCAGTTTCCCCAGTTTTAGCTGATCATCACTGATCTTCGAAACTAAGGAGAGAGAGTCTGTATTGACCTTTTGTGTTTGCGCGGAAACGGTCGTGTACAGGAAAAGCATACTCATTAAGGCTATTAACCAATTCTTTTTCATGATGATTTTTTTTAAAAGTTACTATGCTACAACTGCCCGGATTGTCAATTGCTGAAGTATGGTCCTTTCGTTAATCGATCTTAACGTATAGGGCGGTAGGATGGCAGTAACAAAGATAGCTGGGGTTATGGCCATAAATGTTACATTATTCTGGTTCAAACTTGTATAATTCACACTTTTTGGGGAGAAGGATCAATGGGCCCTAATTCCGCTTATAAAAATCCAGCGTGGCCGGGATGGAGGTCCTTGTCTCACTCAGGGTATAAAATCCCGAATAGTCCAGCGCAAAACATACGGCTTCGCCTTGCTGCTCAATGTCATAAGAGAGGGTTGGCGGAGTACGACTTAACGTCGTGGCGATCGATTCCGTTGGGCTGCGGGAATAGAAATAGAGATTGGTGTAGGTCTTGACGATCAGTTCTTTGCTGTCGGGAGAGAGGGCGGCGCTGGTCACCACGTCAAAAGCCAGGTCGGATACATATACGGCCGTGATCAGTTTTGTAGTGTCCTGGGGATAGGGCAGCTTATAGACCTTCGATCTGACGTCTCTTTTGGTAATAACGTAAATGTCTTTTGTGTTGGGGTCTACGAGGAATGCTTCTGCATCATGGGAGCTGTCGGGATATTTAAAGTTGATCCTGCTGAACTTCGTGACTGCGGCGCTCCCGATACTGGCAATATTGATCGATGGCTCCGGGAACCTGTAAAAAGTATAGCTGGCGTAAGTGCTGTTATTATCGCCGATATCGGCAATATACAGGTAGGATGTTCCTTCTACTGGTCCGACTCCCAGGACGATGTCCTCCCAGTCACGATTGGTCCCGCCTGCTATCTTAACCTTGCCGGCGATTTTTCCGTCATGGCCCAGGAGATAGAGTTGCGATGGATTACCGCTATCCTCCTCCACCCACAGGTAGCCCGGATTCGCCTTGCTATCTGCGATGCCCGATGCTTCGCGGATCGATCCCCCCGTGAGGATAGTATGCTGAGGGATGTCGCTATATTCATGCAAATTGGTCGTATTGGCGCCGTATTTCTTACAACTTAGTAAGACGGTAAGGAGCAGGAAGGTGAATATCCTGGTGGGGATCTTAGTAGAGGGAGGGGGTTGCAAGGGGATAGTATTTCAACCAAATGTACCGATTTTAGTGATTAGTCGCTGTCAGGAAGAAGGGGCGGCCCGGGTAATAATAATAAATTAATACGCCTTAAATTGATGGGGCTCTACCATCGGCAGCAATGCGTTGTGCAAAAATGTTCCTTTGAAAGCAGAGAACATAGCACCTCTTGCTGTTGAAACAGAAACAGCATTAAGATATTCTGCCAGTGGCTGAGGAATCTCAAGCTTTCCTTCCGCATTCATTTTAATGACGTCATCAAATTTTGAAATGCTGTAAATGCAGCTTATAGCCAATGAACCCAGGGTAGGGTCATATTCCTCTGCTCTTATTTCAACAGTTACCACAATAAATAATAATTTTGCAGTAGCGTCGATTTTACTTTCTAAATTGATACTGAAGTCAAAACTTGACAATGCTATAGCTGGTAGGTTTGGAAGGTTAATAGAACTATTGAGTACTTCTATTCCTTTTATCTGTACGCCGGCTGCGATTTTTTTATTTTCTATTGGAGGCATGGCTATAATATTTTGAATTTCCATCTGCTGTAACCGGTGTAATATACCGGACGCTTTGTTCTACATTCTTTACAGGTATTATCACATGAACCTTGTTGATTACCTGCTCCGGTTCGGGGGCAAAGAGTTCTGCCACTGACATATTCAAAGCGAGTGCAATTTCAGCCAATGTATCAATGGTAAAATTATGTGTTCCACTCAGCCACTTGGAGATCTCTGAGGGATTTTTGTTTACTTTTTTGGCAAACTCACCATTGCTCCATCCCCTGGCGGTGATGATATCATCCAAACGTGCCGCAAGGGTCATTTTAGTATGGACCTGTAATTCCATTATAGGGGGAATCTCACTCAATATTTTCTTTATAAGAGGGCTGCTGTACTTTCTTGCTGGTTTGTCATTATCATTCATTGTCTGAAATATTTAAGTTTCCTAATAATCGTGAACCATCCGGCGACCATTTTAATTTACCTACTTTGAGCCTTTCCATCACCTGGCTTCCCTTCATTAAGTTTAAAAAACTTTTCTCTTACACCTGTCACGTTACTCATTTTCCGTAGGCTGGTCATAATGTAGTCAACTTCATATTCGAATTTTATAGCATTTTCCTGTACAAAATGATCCAGCAAAGTAGCATTATCGTTTCCCAGGATGACGGAGTAGATGGTCGCCTTACGGCCTGAAAATTGCCTTAATTCTACCATCGCATATTTCACTTTTGAGTAAAATTATGCGTAAAATTATATTATTTTTTAATAAAAATTTACTTTTAAATAAAAAAGGCAAAAAATAATGAGCGCAATAAATCATTTCAGTCTTCCGGCCGGAGGCTATTTCCTCCTCGCCATATAGGTGATCCCGGCGACCAGCCCAAGGCATAACAAAGCTTTCAGGAGATTACTATTCCCTCCGGTAGTAGTCGTATGAGTCGACTGGTCGGAAGAAGACGAGGAAGAAGAAACGGACGAGCCCTCCGTCAACTCATAGCCCAGATCATTCTTTAGCTTGTCATAATCTGAAAGATACGCGCTGGCCTCACTGACGGCAATATGATCTTTCAGGGCCTGATATTCATATTTTATATCGACCAACCGGTCAGTAGCATGAATGGTCTCATTGAAAACGAAGTAAGGAGAGCGGATCTCCGCAGGCGCCTGCTCAAAATGCCAATCCTCGGGCACCCGGATCTGTATCTCTTCTGTATAACGGGCAGGATAAGTAAGGGCGATGGGCATAGTGCGGTCGTGCTCTTTGGGCTTTTTTACCAGGCTGCTGATCAGTAGTCCATCGAAAGCGGCTTTGTTCACCCCTTTTTCCAGCTCCCATAACTTATGGATCGTATAGTATTCATAGGTGGTGATGGCTCCCCCTTTTTCGTCTTCTTCAATTTTCAGGCTGTCCGATACTTTAGTCCCCTCATAAAAGTTATTGTAAAAATCCAGGTAGGTCTGCTGCAGATCGGCTTTCGTATTACTGTTCACTTCACTACGCAGCTCGTCGGCAAAAGAGCCGGTATACCGGGTAACCACTTCCAGGCTGGCAGGCCCGTGCGTATCTTTTACCGTGAAATTCTCCTTTGCCACCACTTGTCCCGGATCCTGTAAAGGTATTGACGCAAGGCCTGTGGTGGAATCCGTTAAGACCAGCCCGCATTTATAATCCGGATAAGAAATATCCTTTATGCCTCCCCGTTGAAAAGCAATGGTAGGGTCGAACCAATAATATTTATCTCCCAGCCGGACCCTTACGGTAGTGTGATCGAAGGCGAGGGGCGTTGGAAGCCAGTCCATAATTTCCTGTTTATCCGTCGTGTTGATAAATACGGGAGAAGCTTCTATTCCCAATGCTCTCACTATCGTACAAAGGAGGAAGGACTTATCCTTACAGTCTCCGAAGCGTTGTGCAAAGATCTTATCCGGATCATTGGGCTTATGGGAGTTAACACCCATTTCTATTCCCATATAGCGGACCTCATCCTGAACGAAGCGCAGCGCCATCAGCACTTTTTTCTCCTCATCCGAACCTGCAGCCGACCGTATCTCCTCTATTTTTTTCTTCAGGCTGCCCGATAGGTCCGCATGGGGAGTGAATAATGGGAGGGCCCATTTACAGACTTCATTCCAACTGCTATATTCGCTAATCATGATCGACGGGTAAGGATCGTACCAGGAAGGCAATGCGTCCTGTGATCGCAGAGCTGTTACATTATTAAATTCCCACTGATAGATCTTATCCTTCCCCTGGTCTGTAATCACCGGTTGTTTTTCTGTGAGCCTGTTTTTCACATAGAGCCGCCTGTCTGCCGGGCAAACGATCCTGTATAGCAGGTCCCCGATAGGCGCCCCGTATTGTGTCTGCAGAAATGTACTGTATTTATCCTTAAAGACAGGGTTGAATCCCTGTACGGAATAGGCGTATTCAATCCTGTCCCCCTTCCGAACGTCTTCCAGGAAGAGTACAGCCGTCACCGTTCCGTTATAAATACTGCGGCCCAGTTCCGTCTCCTGCCGGACGGTCTTTATCTTCTTAAGATCCAGTTTGTTGATGACCTGTCCATTCCGGATAATCCGTATATTATGAAAGAACATCTGCTGGTAGGATGGGTCGTAACTGACAGACACCTGGGATCCATTCTGTATACCTGCCTCAGTAACGATCTTAATGACTGATTTATGGTAGACAGTGCGGGTGGCTATATTCACCTGCCGCTCCATTGCCAGGTAAATATATCCGTCTTCTACATCGCTGGGAACTTTGGCGCTATTGTAGTCCGTAGTGCTCCGGGCAATCCAGGAGGGCTCGTTGCTGACAGCGGGCTTTTGGCCAAACAAGGCCGGGCAGAGCAATAACACTATAAAAAACGGAGCAGGGCATCTGACTATTTTCATGAACGAATTTCTAAGGGAATACAAAGTATTAAAATAGCCTGATAAAACAAAACAGGGTGCGTGTCATTGCCAGAGTGTCTTAAGCGATGGGCGCATCCCTTTTTTCCAGCCAGGAAGTAAAAAGAGTGTAGAAGACTGCCAGGATGATGGCGCCTTTGAACATACCGGTAAAACCCCAGGCGGCCAGTCCGCCGATGACGCCCAGGAACAAGACCAGGAAAGGCAATTTTCCTCCACTCTTGGCTATCAAAATGGGCTTTAAAAAAGCGTCGATCAACAACAGAGCGATCCCATAAATGACAAGAAAGATCGTCACCCCGGTATGCCCCTGAGCAGCTGTACTGATCACCAGGGGTATCCAGACAAATAACGGACCTAACTGTATCAATACAAGGAAAAAAATAAGTGAAGCAAGTCCCAGGGCAAACGGGATGCCGGCAATCTTGAGGCCGATCCAGGAAATGATGGAGGCGATCAATGCCGTGCCCATTACACCGATAGAGACACTTTTGATAGCCTGCGTGGTCGCCCTTAGCAAAGAAAGTCCTTCCCGCCTGCCTAACAAGTGTTGCATAACCGATTTGACGGGGCTGAGCATCTTATCCCCGGAAGCCAGGAAAAAGGCTGAAATAATGATGCCGGTAATAAATTGGAGGATCGTGCCCAACATGCCAGCACCGCTGGTCAATATATGCCGCAAAGCCACTTTGATCTGCTCTTCATGATGGGCGATCGTCTCTTTCGGACTACTTTGCAATTGTTCCCAAAAAGAAGAAATTTCCTCGCCAACGAGCGGCAGCCTGGACACCCAGGCAGGAAGGGGCGGAAGGCCGTTTGTCTTTATGTCGTTGATCCCGATGATAGCTTCTCTGAGATGGTGTCTGAAAGCCGAAATGATGTAAATGAAAGGCAGAGCGATGATAGCGCAAAGAAGGATCGAATAAACAAAAGCAGCCAGTTTGCGCCTGTTCTTTAAAATTTTTACCAGGCGTTCGAAGGGTGCGGCAAAAGACACGGAAAAGATAAGCGCGAAAGTAAATACGCCAATAAAAACCTTCAGTACATCATAAAGCGCCCACATCAGGCTTAATAATGCCAATAGGACTAATATGTTCTCGATGGTATTACGGGAGCCTGGACCGGACTGAACATATTTACTCATAAAATGTCGGTTGCATTTAAAGATAGTATAATTTTATAGTTATTTATGCATCTTTCCTCAAAACTGAAAAAGCGCATTCTGCTGCTGTTTATGCTGCCTGCACTTTTCCTGCTGGTCTGTGTGGGGGTGCTCTACTTCATCGTGGTCCATCGCTTTAAAGATAGTATAAAATTTATCGTGAACAGGGAATCGAAAGGCAGGTATGCATTCGATGCAGGCGAAGCCGACGTATCCTTGCGGAATAAAAGCATTCTGCTCAAAGAATCCGTATTATACTGTACGGATACTGTCAATGCCGATGCCAGTTACCGTATAAAGATCCATGAGATCTATTTTTCCCTGGCTGCCTGGAAGGATCTTCTCTATCATAAAAAGATCATCGCAGACAGCCTGTCCATCATAGAGCCTGACATTAGCATCCGGGTTCGTAAAATGAAGGAGGCTAAAGAACAGGCAGTCTTTCGTCCTTCCGACCTGTTAGATCACCTGGAAAAAACCTTAACGCATTTTAATGTACATTCTTTTACCTTAAAAGATGCCTCGTTTACGTATGAATCGCCTGATGGATCCCTTCCTTTGCATGGGGATCACATTAATCTTGCCGTCACCAATTTTACCAGGGTAAATAACGAGGACAGCCATCTGCTGGGATCGGATAAGGTGGTGCTTTTTTTAGGACCACAACATTGGGTGTTTCCTAAGACCAAACACGAGATCAGTTTTAGCCGATTGACTTTCGACAGTAAGGGCCAGCGGTTTGAGCTCGATTCCTTTAGCTTTTACCAAAAGGCTGCTATAGATAAAGGAGAGGTAAAGATACGTGCAGATAAATTCTTCTTTAATTCAGAGCATCTTCCGGCTATTTACCAGAAAGAAGAATTGCTGCTCGATACGCTGATCTGTGTCAACCCGGTGCTGACGGTCGTCAACAACGGCAGGGAAGAAAAAGTAAAAGATTCTCTCCAAAGGATCGGCGCAAGCGGTAATTTATTTAAACTGATCAAGGTCAATTTCGTATCCGTTATAGATGGCGCCCTGTCGTTGCAAAAAGATGGCCGTACGGAAAATACGGCAGCCCGTAAAGCGAATGTGAGCATTTTTAATCTGGTTGTCAACCCCGATAAAGATCCGTCCCTCCATACAGACAGTATCCGGATAAATTTGAAAAAGATCGAGTTCATTACAAAAGACAGCCTGTTCCGGCTCGGCATCGATGAGTTCTCCATCCGCAGGAATGATGTGTTCTTCCGGAATGTAGTATTCGAGCCCACCGCATTCAATCATTCGGATAAGGGAGTGATGTTCACAGCCCCCTCCCTCCTCTTAAAGGATATAAATATCCCCGACCTGTTGCAAAAACGCCTGAAATCATCAGGGGCGGAACTATACCGGCCGCTTATCGTCCTGTCTGCTAAAGGAAAGGAAGTGACGCCTGGGATAAAGCCCGCATCAAAAATTTCCGCCAGGAAAATAGCTCTGTTTTATCACACCCTGCATGAAATGAGTGAATTGATCAATGCGCCCGATTTCAATATAACAGAAGGGGCGGTACGATATACCCTTACCGGAATAAAGCCGTTGGAATTGAATGTAAATAACCTGAACGTACATATCCTGCTCAATCAATTTTTTGTCAGCGATTCCCTTGTGGATATCAAGCATGCCATTCCCGATTTACGCATCGGCGAGCTAAGCCTGGTATCGAAAGGCTGGCAGATTAAAGTGAGGAATTACCGGCTGGATGGGGTAAGACGGTATAATTGGAGCGAACAATTACAGGTATCAACGGCCGATGGAACAGCATTAAATGGTGCAGGCATCTATTGGAAAATATTTGATTGGGATATTTATCAAAAGACCAGGGGAATACAAATAGATTCCCTCCATGTGGATGAATTGTCGGTCCACTCCGTTCGTACTCCACATTCCGCGGTAGAGAATACCGGGGGGCAACCCGATTCGTCTAAAAATTTCCCTGAAATCCGCATAGGCAAACTCAACATAAACAACATCCTATTTGACAAAAAGTCAGAAAACAGCTCTTTACATCTTGGTGCAAGGAATTTAAATGCGGAGGCTATTCAATCGACCAACAACTCCTTTACCTGGGGCAATGTCAAAATGAAGGTCGCTCCTATAGAACTGGACGAAAAAAACATCAAAGTTCACATAGGGACAGTTGCTTTTGACAATAGTGAGGAGACCATCCTGCATGATTTGAAGTTGGAATCGGAAGGCAGGCAAGGCCGCATCAACTTATCCGTGCCGCTGATCCGGATGAAGGTCG
>Ga0307511_10003314_pt1 | contig 16571 bp, 14 predicted proteins | sample 13_EM_MG_FD_200266 | JGI IMG/M metagenome (GOLD analysis project Ga0307511, IMG submission 200266) | Populus trichocarpa ectomycorrhiza microbial communities from riparian zone in the Pacific Northwest, United States - 13_EM | ecosystem: Host-associated > Plants > Roots > Unclassified | place... | reverse complement strand
CGCAGGAATGGGTAGCCACCTAATAAAGATGGCGGGTAAGTATACGTAGGTATGCAAACAGAACAGAAAAATCTATATATATATATAGAGGCCTGGGGTCTGCACAAGCAATCATTAATATCATCGATGCATATCGGATATTCCATATCGTACTCTTTTTGAAACAGGTTGTGAGCCAGTACTCTACCCAACCAACGACACAAATCGTGCAAACAACATAGCCAGACGGTGGAAAGTACTTTTCCTATAGCCTATATCATTGATCCTGCGGTGACTGCATTAGTATTCCAGCCCCTCATAACCCAGGGACATCAGGACTCCCATAGTCAGTTGGGCAGAGTCTCATCAGCAACGTTTCGTGGTCGCCGGTGGGTCCCTCGGTGGTCACCATTGTGAACTCTGCAGTGGTAGTGCCAATCCCTTGGTGGTTCATGATCGGGGGATGAATTTCCAGGGGGAAGGCAGTCCACGATAAGGGCAGGTGTGGAGGAGCGAAGAGTCCCTCAACTACTCACCAAAGAACGGAATACCATACAGCACACTGTCATGTGCTCAATATATTCAGGAGAGAGATGGGGGCAGGTAAAAGAACGTCATTAGTGTGACAAATAATAGAAGTGTTTATTAGTAAGGTAGGAGTGAAGCAATTTGAGAATGTGGTTGTGAGGCAAGGGGCGATTGCTGGGACTGGGAATGTGCCGAAAGAGAGGACGACGGATCAGGGCCGATTGATCAATGCCGTGTTGGTATGCAGGGGATAAGCGGTAAAGAGGGGGAAGAGGGAAAAGCGATTTGAGATCATTTCAAAGTACTGGAGGAATGCGAGTGAGCAAGTTGTGAAGGCATGGAATTGGGCAATCGATTAGATATCGCACATGGGAGTATACAAGATCGGAGGAGTACAATATGGAGTTAATACTCACTCGGGAGTGGAGAGTGGGAGGGCGTAGGCTAATGAAGCCAGTAGATGGAAGATTGCTGTGAGTGAAGAACAGGTGAGGAGGCCATTCCCCATGGCCACTCCATAGTCACCCCATCAAGTGACCTATTTTTAGGGGCCAAACCTTCTCAAGAGCTGCTGATGCTGCTGCCTGACAACGTTTGTCTCCTATAGAATCCCCTCTTTCAAAGTCTCCCCTCTAAAACTTCCTCCTGTCTCGCCAAATGTAATCCCCTTATTAAGCTAAGCTCAAGAATGGATAAAATGAAGAGACCTGGGGCATTAGCGACTGATAACAAGAGAAGATAGTGTTGGATGCTGCGAATGTCATTGAAAATGATGAGTACTTGAGTAGATTAAAGCTGTGGAGGGTGTTATCCAAAATCTGCTCGATTCTTCCACATATTTCCAAGCCTTCGCGATACTCTACACATGCTCACCCAAATCTGATCCCTCACTGTATTCCATCCGTTTAATCAAGTAAAACCCCTCCCGGCGTTGCCCAGCCCTAGCTTCCTCATTCATAATTGCTCTCATCCCCCAGTTCCTCCTCATTCTCAAGTTCGGCCCCGTTATTTCCGCTGCTCTTGTAAGAGTTCCTGCATCATCTCCGTCTCCCACTGTTTCTTCTCTACCTTTACCCACGCGGAATCTAACAACACAAACACCGCTTCCACCATCGAAAACCTCTCACCTCCTATCTCTGAGATCGTACCAACTAGGTGAGAACCAAGAGGCGCTGTGTATTTCGTTAATCCTAGCCGTGCAGGCACACAGGCTACTTGGTTAGCGACCATTATTGTCCGCCCCCATTTTCAGCACTAGAGGATTTCTTTTGCCATTCCGTCTTGTTGCGTCCCTTCTGTCGCTGTGGGACATATTCCTTGAGTTTTTTAACAACGTCGTTGTATTCGTGATTCTTGGCCCTTATATTTTCGACAGTGTTGGAATAGAAGGGCGGGAGAGATTTCAATAAGAACTCCGTCCTTGCTTGGTCGCTCCTGGAGATAGCTTTGAGTCCTTGTCCGAATCCGTCGTCGTTTGTGAGGTCGGCTTGGGAGATCATCCCCCTGCATGTGTTCCATCTTCGTTCATATTGTGTGATGTGTTCTTCAATGGTGTGCCTTTGGTCGTCATATGTTAGGAAAAGGCTGTTTAATAACGCATAGAACTCGGTTGCCGTTCGTATCTCGCACGCTTTCCGGAGCTTGTCATATGCTTCTTTCGACGTAGTGGTACTGCCTATGCGTGCTCGTACTTTGTCCTCGCAGTTCTTGTGTAAGAAAGGCGATGCTGTCAGCATCCTCCCATGCTCGTACCGTCTCTTTTTTTTCTTTTTCTTCTTCTTCTCTCGTAGTTGGTGCAAGGCTATCTGTTGAACTGCTGCTGGTAGGGTTGGCACCAGTCTCGGGTGTCGGCGGTTTTGCGACTAGCGAGGGTTTGGGATAGTCTCCTGTCACCACGTCCCATACCCGGTATTCACTACCGGGGATGCTCATGAGGCCTAGGTATAGCTCAATCAAGACTACCCACTCGGGGAACGTTATGGGTCCTGAGAGTCTGACATCGAGCGTTGGGATCTTTATGCTGTAGTCTGACATGGTGGGGACTGGGGTCGGTGATGCTGTTTGGCCTGCACTGCTCAATTGACTTACGCTTTGGGTAGGAGCGGAAGGTATAGATGTCGGTGATAACCTGCTCGAGGTTCTGTCCTTGTCCAAGTATTTTGGGGTGGGGAGTTCGGTCTTATGAGGTGGGGGGATGGCGAGGCACTCGCTGTCCAGGCGTTTGTTCTTGTCACTCCCCGTATTCTCGTGTATTTCGTGGAGCTTCTCTTCACGGGCATTTCTGGCTCAGTAGGTTATATTCCGGTACGAGGCTATATTTCGGTCTGGGTTATACTTAACTATCCGATTTATATTCTGTCGTCACCACAGATTCCCGCTTACCCTACATGCTGTCGGGTGAAGTTGCTGCTGAACTGCTATGAGCGTAATATGACGAGTGGTAACGATAATATGATTCTGTATCTATGAGAGCATGAGAGAAAGTCTCAAAACCCGAGGTTAATCGGAGTGTTAATCGGAGTGGAAGACTGGTTGGATGTAGGTTGGGGTTGGACGAGTCCGAAGTTACCCTTCTGCGGGGTTGCTGTTTGTCTAGGCTTGTTTGAGTTTAGCTTATATTGACAGCGCCAATGTCTCAGCGCGCAACTAAAACGATCAGCGAGTATTCGATATCGAGTGAAGCGGAGAGCTTGTATTGTCGCTACGGTTTATAAAAAGGTTAGAGAAAGGTGTTCCAATGCCTAGATACATGTAAATATGTGAAATCCAATAGTTTGCTCGCCAACACTTTTGACCTATCCATTATATCATTTTGCCTATTTATAGCCATGGTGGACACGTAGCGTAGCTATATTAATGACACAGCTGATGGAGGAGCATCCGGTGATGTTCGGGCTCCAGAAGTATGATTTTGAAATGGCCTCTAGATCTCAGTTCTGCCAACAGATGCCATTTTGCACAGCAGGTTGCAGACTTTCTTCATTCGAATTCGGCAGGATCATATGTACATCGTCAAGATCTGCCCAACGTGGCTATCGTTGGAATACGAGGTTGTGGGTGTTTGGGATCTTTGAATCTCTATAGAAATAAGGCTTACGGTACCTGTCATCTCTCCTACCGCTGACTATTCTAGGGGTATATATACATGAATCGCTGATTCTTCACATGCTGCCCCCGCCATACACCTTTCATGTGTGTTAGTTGCGAGCGGTATTTTCGACCCCTATAGCTGCAGAGTGGGAAAAGCCATTTGGAGGGCGGCATTTAGAGAAGTCTTTCTCAAGGATAGCTATAGTGGCGCGTTGGAGGAAGGAGGTTTTGATGAAGCATGTTAGGGTATTTGAATTGGGCATGTAGCGGAAAAAGTGTGTAGAGAGAAGGGTGATGGGGAAAGAGCGAATTTCAATTTGCCATGAACAGCAATAGCTGTGGGCAGGAGAAGTTTGTAAGTAGCAGGTGACCGGGGTAACCATGGAAACAGCAAAGGAGTACACTATACGTATGGCTTCGAGTACGGAAAGTGCCGAAGGCAAGGTATCAGCAATATCAATGGGCCGCATCCTTATTACGACGGACAATGCGGCAGGTTACATATCCAGGGAGCTAACCAGAATTGTGATTCGACAGATATTGATTCCTCTACCTACTTTCACTAGTACTCTAGATGCGGAGCTTCAAGTGCAGAGCAGGAAGCCGAATTCATCAATGTGATGAGACACTATAACGACCTTCTGAGGCTTTATTTCAAGTATAACCTAATAGAGTATAACCTAATAGAAGGACAGTACGTAAAATAACTCCCGCTGAATTTTGCGAGCAAGCGGGATCCCGGAGCCCAGGTTTCCCTCACTTCGGCCAGAACCTCCGAAATCCGCCAGTTTGAGGAATCCCCATTGTGTCCAAACATAATTATAGAGGCGAAGGCGAGAGTAGAATTAGTGGTAAGAACTTCGGGAGTTGTTAATGGTTCTCTGGTCCCCAGAAGCCAGACACTTGACAATTACTCGGGATAGCTATAGCTGAGGGGTCAAAGAATAATTTCCCGCGACTAGTTAAATATTGCTGATACTCGACTCGAAGAGAAGGGATCGAGTGCCATGTACATGATCAAAGTAGGGAAGTAAGGGCAAGGAATATGTATTGCGGGGCAATGTGTTTCGAGCCGTGTCTTTTCTAACAGTTCGTTTGCACACGATTCCGTTTCATGCAAACCGCAAAAGAACTTATTTGGTTTAATCAATCGGCTTTTGCTAGATCCCAAGTATTTACACCTCAAATATAATGGGCTGCTTGTTGATGATTGGTAGCTGGGCTTCTGCACCCTGTTATCCCAGAGTTTAGCACTAAATAGGCTAACACCTGACATCTGCCAAGTGCCCGATGTTTTTCGCCTGTTTAGCGTGTGGTTAAGTACCAGAGGCAACATGACAGCGTGGACAACCTGCTGTCAGAAAGTCCGAATGACAAGGATTGGGCCCCACCCAGAAGCTAAAAGCTTTTGTACCGTTTCGACTCTCATGCTTGGTCTTTCGAAGCTAGTGCAATATTCGTTGGGAGAACTAGGCAGAGATATTGGGTGCAAACATTGAGGAGTCAACTTCGGGCAATATTAGTTACAGAAACAGCAGAACAATCTCGCAGGCATCCCAATATCACTTTATCGTGGCTGCCCTACTATTGTCCTCAAGAATGCACAACCAGCAGCTTTTGCTGGTGGCTGTGGTGCTATTGCTGGTGGTTTTCTCAACTGGTACGTGCTTTATGTCCGCCTACACGTTTTGCAAGAGGTTTAAACATTTTGTTTATCAATAACCTGTCGGAAATTCGACATCCTTTTTGGATAAATGACCAACTTTGAGACTGATAGCTCCTCAGAGCTCTCCTCGATTGCACCGACTCTATCAAGAATATCAAGAAGGGGCAGAGGGAGACATTGTGACCCTGCTCAGAGCCTAAGTGCCATCAGCCGTGCCGAGACAGACTAAGATGCTGGAAGGTCAAGCCCCTGTGGTGTATTCGGCCCGTCATACAGAAAAGGTCATACAGAAAAGACAGAAGAGATGGATCCGAAGCGGCTACAATCTGGTAGCACTGACCCGGAACCTTCAATTCCAAATTGGTATAAGGTGATGCACATTTCCGGTAGTGACTGCCTGAATAGGACTCCTACTTACTGAAGTAGGTAGGGTAACTCTAGCCTTACCTCACTCAAAATGTTTGCTTTGGATTGTTTCATATATGGATTAGATTGGTTTTTGGATTTTCTTGGTAGGCTTACGGTCATGGTGAGGCCCTAATGGTCCCTCTGAGGGATCTAAAGACCCAAAATCTATCGCCTGCCTCTGTCAAAACCGTACACATCTACTAGCAGCCAGTGCCCACGAATCTTCACCCACAGCTAGCGAATCTGATGGGAGTTCTTTGACTATTTCTATAGTATCTCTCCCCATATAAGTAATGAATTGAGTCTAAAGCTGTATCAGAACGTAAACGTAGATCCCAAACATAGACCCCCTCCCATTTCCTCTCCCCAAGATTGTACCACCATATCTCCACCCCATCAATATAAAGACCGCTGCTATGCCTTGACTACTTCTTGCAAAGTACGAGCAAGGTCTTTTATTCCTTTATTTCGATTTTTCTTGCGTTCTCACCTAGGCGCTAAGATTAAGAGCGAGGATCACCTGGATATGGAGATATCTCAGGGGCAGAAGGAGAGAGGTAAAGTGCAACCCCCACGAAGGAGAAATTTAGTATCTAACGAAAAAGTGATTGCAATAATATACTGTGATCAATTAGCTATAGAATCCCGCTAAAAAGTAGTCATATGAACAATATATTTAAAATCCCCCTTGCGTACTAATATCTAGTTTGTTTAGGATGCCACACCTCATAATTAGAAGCAGGGTGGCTATAATGCCAGAAATCGCCACCATAAGGACTATGGAATCGCATCTATATTTCGTATAGAGTGGGTTCAGAGGACGGGTCGGCTCGAGCCCGGAGTCAGCATCGTGAGTTTATAAAATTTGTATGTATGACACTGCCGTTAACATTATATGCTAGCCGGTCCAACACTCGATGGCATGAAGTTGTATAGTTACCGCATGTGGGCAACGTCCTAGGAATCGGTGCCAAATTCCCGCTGCTGGTTTTGAAAGAAAGGTAGGAAGGGATTAAAGGAAATTGAGATTTAAACAGGATTCCATGAAATGGATGAAAGAGAGCTCAAGGCCCAAGGCCCTATCAAGTGACCTTTATGGGGCAAAGCCCTACCCCTCATGTCCCAGAGGTTAGTAGGGTATTCAATAGATTTTTGGCTCACAAAATTTCCTGGAAACTAAGACCATCGGGCCTTTGTGCTAGTCTCGGCATTGCGCATGTGAAGCCACTCTTCTTGAAACAAGGCCTTGTATGCTTGTTCAGGAATGTCCACCCCGCATGAATCTAGTCCCACTAAACCTGTGATTAAATCAATATAGGGCCCTAGCCCCGAAAAAAAAAGTCGTCAGTTACCCACAATTTCTACTCACAGGGCTGGTCTCGATTTCATGGGACTCAGTGAATCTGTACTCACCTCACTCAAGTATTCGCGGGTACACAAAACACAAGCTGAAATCATACGATGGAATTATTTAGTCCCCGATCGGGTGGCTATAGGTAGGTTCATAGGGCATCGGCGGCCGCCGGGCGAGTCGAGAGCTGGAGCCCTTATCACTCTGAGGGGGTATGGCAGTTAAACCTTTTGAATATCATTTATCGGTATATATTAGTTACATATGCTCAGATCAAGGCTCTCAGCTGGAACATTATTCCTCATGTCACGATGGATTGAGGGACCCAGGGCCGGCTCAAGGCTAGCATGGCAAACTGGCCAGTACCATGGCGAGTTTCTCTAAGGCTCTGGTTCAAGGACTCGCGAGTCACTGCAGAAGGTAATTGGGATCGCGCCCAGCATACTCGGGTGTGGGGCCCACAATTTGGAAAAAAAATGGTCGATAGATACCCCGGATATAGTCGGTTTCAATACCGTAGAACGTAGAGCAAGTAGGGACCGTCGCCTTTAAATTCAGCGAGGTAGAGGGCCTTCTCTCCTGTACAAGGATTGAATGATATCGGTGTCATTGGTTAGTATCCAGTGCTCAGACAAGCATATTAACGTTCAGCAATCAATCCTGTGAATACGTCATGAGAGTATCAATCAAGAGCCGGATACGAGGTAATCATGATTACCTATAAACAAATAAGGTTGACAACGGCTCTCACGCTCATCGAACCCACACATAACTGTGAGGCTTAGTCGGAGCGAACCAGTACCGAATTTCCAGAAACCAATGCTTACCTCTTGATTCAGAACAAGGATGACGTTAACCTGTATGCTGTACTATAAACCAGTGGGGCTCTGTTACGGGGTGCCTAGGCAAAAGATCTTGGTTTCCATTTGACAAGGCTATTGTCTTGTGTGCACAGCTCTAGGAAGTGCTAACTAAAAACTAGGCATCTCCGATGAAGTATGTAATTATACACCTTACTTAGCACCAGGTTGTACATGTCCTCAGTTTGAGGCGTGGATTCATTCTGTATTGTGACTAGATTTTCGCATGCGATTAGCACTTAGCACTACCGTAGTGAGGTTGCTCCAGCCCTGATGCCTGGCCATAGGCTTGGCCATGGTTGTAGTTGTACGGAGTATAGTACGTGTGCTATCCACTTTGGTGGCCTTAAATCTACCTACTATATGTATTAATTGATTATCAGATCATAGAGGTAGATAATTTGCCGCCTGAGGATTTAGTCTCACCACGGTGGGGGTCACGGTTGAGCTTGTCTCGAGCTTGTCAAAATCGGGATCGGTTCCCAATCCGATAGAGGTACACACACTAAATCATAATCAGAAATTTTATAGGAATTACCAAGAGGCCACCCTTAGTATGTTCTTTGTCTATGCGATATATTCGAACAGATATAGTAAGTACCTCCCCAAAGTTTTATGCGGGTACACATAATTCATGAACGATATATTCCACTCAGTGATGTAAGGGTAGTACCACCTGTCAAACCGCGAATATTGACGTTTCATGATCTCGAGCATAATGTGTTACCACGGCTAGTGAGATAGAGGGAACTAAGAAACAGTTTCACTTCCACATTATAATCAATCTGATTTATTTCTGGAGCCTTGTAACATGTACACGTGCCGGTTTGAGCCCGATATCACCAGCAAGTTTCCATGCCCATCTGCCCTTGAACACGCACCAAAACCTCGTACACACAGGTAGGATGCTCGCATTTATCCGGTCTAGAATTGCCGCACCCTCGGGAGAGCGCTAGCTTCAATATGAGCTCAATATTTGTGATTGATATGTGTGTATTCAACTCAGTATACAGGGAATGGTTAGGTCTCATCGTTATCAAGAATGAGTCTCAACTAATAATTCCGGTGCTGTTGTGAGGTAGAGAATTGCAGCAGGGTGAGTTGTTCTCTTCATCGTATGCTTCTGCGACAACGCCAAGGGCGACGCAGAAGAGACATCAGACTGTCCTGCACAGAGGTACGGATGGAATCGGATAAGAAGCCTGAATGCTTTCACGCTTATTGCCTCTTTAGGTACTTCCTATATAGGCACTACTACTGATACAGTATCTCCTACTGGATCTAGTCTAGACCTAGGTACCCAACGGATCTGGCCTCGAGACCTAGTAAGTATCTCTTGTCTACCGTTACTTTTGAGGACTATATCGGTGTTAATAGCATGAGACTCACCTACCAAAATAGTATTGCGATCTCGTCAGTCTCATGACTGAGATAACAATATATCATGGTGAACAACAGGTTGATTTGGCTCATGAGTACCCGGCTAATCCTGTACTCCAGCTGGCCGCTATGTGTTGTTCTTTACCTAAGTGGTCTCGGAAAGATAGCTATAGTGGTTGCGGATTAGAGACTATGCAATCAACCCACAGGGATGGGATTGAGCGGCCCCAAGCTTACAGGTAAATTTTTCAGGCTTTCACCACGGAAACATACGTAACCAACACCCATAGCTGCACAATCGCCTGTCGCCTTGAGGCCCGGTAGTCTTGATTGATACCTGGGGCTTTGACAGGTCCTAGTTATCTGAATATACATATTGCAATACATATTGTCTTAAATGGGGTATATTGTCTTAAATGGGGTGATACCCCCGCGGCTTAAGGTTCATAATTCTTCCCACCCTCGCCAGACGATTAAGCACATATGTATGCCTATGTGCAACAACTCACTATCAAGACAGCGGCCTGCATAACATACAAGGAAACGTAGGGCTTCCAGCTGCGAAGCGCATTCATCACCATATCACAAGACAATTTCCCGAAATCTAATGAATGTCATGGCAACCTTCTGCTCCATTGAGAGCATATTTGATCTCGAAAAGTCCTTACCAGTCCCAGAAATATTCACGTAAACCCGTCAGCAAATGCCAAATCAGCATTTTAAAGTCTTCCCTTGATTCTAAATGTTCCAGTCGCGTAGGGAGGATCATTGCCTTGGTTCAGTTAACCTAGTCGATTAAAACACCACCTCGGGGGATTATCCTTGTTTTTACCAGGAACTGCCTGCACGCGCAATGAATCCAATGCTGTGGTGCCATTACACCTATCCCGTCATTACCCCCTCCATTCGGTAATGAGGGAGGAGGACGCAAGTCAGCCTGAGGCATCGAAACCTCACGGCTGCAGCCTAGTGCCATGCACCTCAGCCTGACGAGAAGCCTGGATGAAAGAGTACCTCAGCTCCGATTAGGTATTGATTGGCTTTCTGTTCTGTAGCCTCAGGCTGAGGTGCAGATGCATGTCAGCCTGATTGTTTCGATATGACTGCAGATTTGCATGTTTTCCAGCCTGAGTTAACATGGATGTTCTCAAAATGTACATGTCTTTGAATGACTCATTGTGGGGCCGGGGCCTAAAACCGGTGAATGCAGCTGCCCTGTAAGCACATCGGGCCTGCAACAACCTGCATGCATGGTAACCATCCTTGGAATGACATGGATGGGTTCACACCTGCAGTGATGAATGAGGCTTTGAGGAAGATTTGCGGCTGGGTGTCGAGGAAGGTGACGGCCTGATCAATCTATATATTTATTCCCTCTCCTCTGTAGGCCTCTCTATCAATATCAGAACAAACGTCTGCCTACCAGACTAGCGATAACGGTAGCATTTTCTATCATTATTATTGACGAAGCCGCGAGACCATATGATATATCAATGGCTGAATCTCCGAACTCAAACCATAACGAAACAACGGACTCGTAGTCCTGGTGTGGGCTCCTATTCTACTGATGGTAGGTAGAGCTTTAAGGTAATGTAGCGACAACACTGTGCTGGGAACGCATGCTCTGAATTGTGAGGCTTTAAAAGGGAGATACTCCCCCTTAAGCGTTTATTGAGGGTGCGTTTATTGAGGGCGGTACTGGGAGAACGTTTACTGAGGGAGCGTTTACTGAGGTATGTCCCTCTTTTGCACGGTGACTTCACGTTGCCCTCGTTTTGATAACAGGTACTGACTGGTCCAAAGTACCTATAGAATCAACAATAAAATCGCATTTTTCACATGGTTGAGATTAAAAATCACTGTGTGGCCTTGAGATTGAATTATATTTATTCCATTACCACCTTAATACACCACCATCTCGACCGCGAAGTAAAAACGAAATACGAAAGAGTGGTAACAGTGGTTAGAAATCCTTCACTACTGAAATATATGCCCTCTCATACTTGAACAAAAATCTGAACGCTGGATTGCGAGAATTAACCAATAGTTATGGATGTCCCAGGCAAAGGAAATGTCAAATTTACCCGAAGGTCAAACCCCAATAGATAAATGGCAACAGAAACCCAAAATACCAAAAAAAAATGACGCCAAAAAAAACCCCTTAAAGCTCCCAAAACATTTGTGCTTTTTTGTTGATCATCTTTTGACAATTCCCGACTTTTGGTCCCCTTTCCGCCTTTCTCGTTTCGGTAGATTAGCATTGTGAACCAGGCGCTGGTGTTGTACCATGTTGTCTTTTCTGTGAAAGCCATTCTCCCCCTTCCGAGAACAGTCGGGGTGTGGGCAGTCGTACAACTTCTTATCTGGGAACAGTGGAATCATCGGCGTTGAGTTGCTGGAGCTGGCGATGGATGCAGGGCTCCCATGCACAAACAACGGTGATGGGGTTGCAGGGCCATGGAGTGCATCCCGACGATGTCTTTGCAGATTGTTTTTCGTCTTATATGTTTTCCAACATACAGTGCAGGTGAAAGGCAAGGCTTGTGAGATGGCAAGAGACGGGTGTACAGAGGCATTGTGTACTGCAGGAGATGGGAATGCACTTGAGAGAAGGCTACTAGGAGGCGCAGAGCTACAGTTTGGGTGATTGGTCGAATTTGACTCGAGACTGGGAGATTATTAGCTTTCTTCGTCAATCGAAGTCTTTGAGCACGATTTCATCTTCTTTTCCTTGGTGACTGAATCCAGAGAAGCCTATCAAATCTGAAGGGGGCAAAGAAGCAGTCATACCGATCTGTGAACAATTGCAATGGGCTACCGTCCACCTCGCTATTTGACTCTGATGTGAATGATTGGTTTGGGGAGAAAGATTGCTCTTGATTGAGAGAACTCAAGCTTGCAGCAGATGACGGACGATGGCCACTGTGGACTCGAGCATTAGAAAAAGTCTAAATTAGGCACTATCATGAGATATAAAGTTTTACCTGTCCATAGTACCCCAGTTAGGAATAAAATCAGCGCCAAACGTATTGTAGCCATATGCTGCATATTCATTGAAACTACCCGGACCCAACATGTCTGTTAGGAGTAATCGGTCGTTCCGGTTCGGGTCAGTGAGTGCAAGGTCCACATGCGCACGACCCAGTTCATTCCCAGCTGATGCCCATCCATCCACTGAATCCATAGTCACCGAAGCCTCCACAATCCCATCCTGATTCCCCAAGTCGTCGCACCCGAGCTCATTGCTCAAAATTCGGCTCATCAGTTCCTCAAATTCTTTTTGGGGGAGCGGCGAGTCCGACATCGTAGAGATTCGACAGGATCAATAGATGTGATCAGAATATAGCTGTTGTAACAGATGAAACAATATATTTGACAATGAGGGCGCAACCCGACTTCAGAGTACACAAACCCAAACGATGTTTTCAGCAGAAGTGAGCAAGCTAGCCACGACGTCGACCTATATAAGCACTTTCGCGATGTTGCAGCCTTGGGGAATTTCAGACCTTTCCAGTTCCTAGTTTCGCAGGCAATTGGGGGACTATTTAACAAAACTCGAACAGAAAGATATTGGGGGTAGAGCCTCACATATATGGCCCATTATTGCTTGATGGTGGGAGGGCGACGAAGCATTTGAGCCTGAGTGAGCAAGCCCCCCCCCTGGCACTATGGTACTAGGACTACTGGCTTGTCGTTCACATAGAGGCTAGGCAGCAATGTCGCTGTCTGCGTCTGACAGAATAGCTGAATTCCAACCCCAAATCTAACTGTACCTCATTTGTGTCTCAATTTGCAATTCCTTGTTGACGTTTTTTTTGTTGTTGCCATTGGGGTCCAATCGTGAACTACGTGATGTAGATTACTAGTACTCCACCGCGGGGCAGTAAGGCTGTGACTTGGCGTCTGAAATCGAAAACATGCTTAGCAACTGTGTGTTTACCATTTTGGCTCTCAGCTGCGATGGCTCATCACGCAGGGCAGCCGCCCCTGCAAGGCTCACTCATCATGTGTCACAGGTTCAATTCATATAGCGAAAATGCCCTCCTCCGAATCCTCCTTTGTTCCTTTACTTTCCAGAAATTTTCGTAGGCCATCTCCACCTTTCTCTACCAAATCCAAGCTCCACAGGCGATAGGCGATGCTAACTTTCGAGTTCCAGTGCGCGTGCAGTCCAGCACCCATCCAAAGCATTCCCAGCAATGTATTTCGACTAGCCAGACAATCCGCCGTCGGAAGTGTGAACTAATGGTGCCACCCTTGATCGAACCTATCCAGATATAGAATTCTCTCAGGGACGTTGGTGGGACATAGAGGTGGATTTGGCCACCGAGTAAATTTCCACCTACAGGGTATGAGAATACTGGTCTGCGTGTAGTTTTCTATCATTGTACTAATTGAATATCCATTTGAAGGGTTTCGGAATGTTTTCGGAGCAGATTACTTATTCGATGCATGAGAAGTATTCCTGTGGTCCCAAGTCATAGTATGGACGACCTGCAGTGCAACAAGGTCGCGAAAGTCCGGTACGACAATTCTAGGAGTATGTTGTCGAAATCCTAGCCCGACGTATTCCGAAAACTCGCCTTCTGTGCAGGTCTTCCAGATTTAGGTGCCTCTATCTTGATTTGCTGGTATTTTGACAGAATCTGACGGGGTCGTTGGGCCCAAGGACGAGATTAGCCAAAATATTTCTCGTATTATCTGTCAAAAACACTTTAATCACAGTCAAGTATGCTTTAGCCACTGGTCATTTAGTTTTGTTGCTCTGATATTCTTCTAGCTCAAATACTGCTGTGCTGGCCCTTTGCGCGCAAAACTGTCATGATCAGGCACCAGGATATGCACCATCCAGCAGAACAAATGAGTCGACACTGTCGCCCTTGCTATCGAAACTCCTAATTAATTTACCGTCCTGGCCGCCTGATATCTTGATCGTCTCTTCAAATGTCGGCTGTTCTGGATCACCTAGTGGCTAAAAGTCGTTCTACCACTATGTTGCGTTCTTTTCGTGCGATATTGATATCTCGTTCAATCCACCCACCATGAACTGAACTGAAAAAATCCATTAGTAGGTTTCTATAGTCGTTTATTAGAAGAGAACTGACCCTATATATGCTCGCGCGATAGCTAGCCCTTTCATTCCTCTGACCAGGAATCGCCTGCAATAATTTCGGTTTATACTGATCCCGTTCTATTTTCTCCAAATCATTCCTGTCGTCAGCTCGAAAGCGACCCTCAATTCCAATCAACGAATTGTCAATCTTGAGATACAACCCCCTGATATCGGTATATCAGTGTCATACCGCCAGTCCTGCACCAGCCCTTAATCCTTCGTCACGCCACATGATATAGTTATACCCAAATTGGAACGGAGATGACTTTTCATCCTCCATCCCTTTGGCTCGATACGTGCCCTCCCTGATAACCTCTAGTTAAGTACAGGATATTCCCGCAAATTTCATTTCACCCAAGGCAGATATCTTAGTGTCGATGCGCTTACGGAGGCGGTTGTGGACTTCCTCTGGATAGTGCTAGGCAGATATATTCGTGCCGATGTGCTTAAGGGGACATTAGTGAACTTCCTCCGAATAATGCCCACACCCGATGCCTTCCATCCCGCCCCAGTCCCATCTTATTTCTTCTGGCTCATTTTCCACCAACCCAGCATTCTAAGTATACGGATTTTCGTCAACAGAATCCTTCGTGCTTCGATAGACCGTCCAGTGGTCCCAGCCGTTGGTATAGTTGTGTGAGTGGTGGTGCCTCTTTGTGAATACCGGTGTCGCATGAAGCCCTTTTCCGAAACTCTGCTACACGGTTTTGAGCCTTCGAAGAAATAAGTTGAGGGTGTGGATGCGAAGTTGTGAGAAGTGAATTTATTTTCGGTCTGGCACGAGAGGGAAGGAGGAGTCTTTATATACATAAATTTGACCGATTATACATCATAATATATCATACTTGATCACTATATTAGTGTGGTTGCCATACGAGGTGACTCAGGTAGCCCATGGATTAGGAATCTATGACAAATATATGATCATGGACTCAAAGCGTGTGAGCCTCAGGAAGCTAATGGGTGAGATGATACAACTAGCAATAGTGTGATTCCGAATTGTTGATGAATGGGACAAGTACTTGCTGGGACTCAAAACTGTCTCATTTTGTAGATTATTAATCACGGAGATAATTGTAAGTTATCTTGATCTTGCAGCGCTCGGGAGCTAGAAAAACGTCTACATGTACATGTATTATCAAAGGAGACATCACGCGCGTACCGGCTACTTGGAAAACTCTGTTTATAATTTTCAATAAACGAAAATAAGCTGAGCACAATCTCACTACAGTATAGGGGTGTTAACACACGCAACCTCGGCATGGGCCCCCAATTGCAATGTTACTCATGCCTTCGCAAGGGGATCTAGTGGTCTGAAATTGACCCTCAGGGTAGCACTGTCGGGAGCACACATTACAATTGACACATGGTCGCAGTCACACTTGAATCAAGTTCGCCGATGTAGCTATACGGGCGTAGGTATAGTCCTGGAACACTATACGGGCACACAAATTTCCTACTTGAGTTATACACGCGACCATAGTTATAACACTTCAAGCATGAATCTCAGTCTAATGACCTGGGTAACCATACATCATCGGGTACCGGCAGTGCACCATCACGGGGATCCGTATCAGCCCCCTGCCAGGCCATTCTTGGCGGGGTGTCGGAGTGCAAACTGCACTGAATCATAGCCAGTAAAATATATATGCATCTTGAGGATGTAGAGGTTCATTGACATGTGGAAGGAATGTGTTAGCAGTGTGTTTTCCTGGGAACTAGAGAGGGATTATTTGGTGAGATCAACCAGGAAGTGGCAAAAAGATAGGCAAGCTACCCAGCCTCAGTACTGGTCGAGTCTTGGGAATATACATAGATGGAGGTTTGAATGGCATATTTGAGGGCCTATAGATGTGTTATAAGTTGCATAAAAGTGTTCAGACATGTAGGCTAATGCTGGGACCCAATGGAGAATTGGTGCACTTTTATAAAATCTGTTCAGAGGGGAACCGAAACCAATATGTGCCAGTCGGAGCCCAAGTAGCCTGCCTTAAGCTCGCCGATGCAAGGCCGCATTCACCTCGATATACTTGAGCTTCCCTGAGCCTCTCTCTCTAGGCGTGTCTGAGCAAACCTTGGAGTGACTTAACGAGCCTGTACCAATTTGATTTATAAAAGTGCACCAATTCTCCATTGGGTCCCAGCATTAGCCTACATGTCTGAACACTTTTATGCAACTTATAACACATCTATAGG
>Ga0307511_10003313_pt1 | contig 16573 bp, 23 predicted proteins | sample 13_EM_MG_FD_200266 | JGI IMG/M metagenome (GOLD analysis project Ga0307511, IMG submission 200266) | Populus trichocarpa ectomycorrhiza microbial communities from riparian zone in the Pacific Northwest, United States - 13_EM | ecosystem: Host-associated > Plants > Roots > Unclassified | place... | reverse complement strand
AATGGAATGTACTCTTGAAATAGATCCATTTCCACTTGTGGGACAGCATAGGGAGTGGGATTAAAGTGATTTTATTGTAGTGGCCTCCAAATGCGGTAAAGGCTAAACTCTGCGATATGACTATAGACCCAGATGTCATGTAAATCAAAGCCCATAACCTAACAAAGTTTCTGAGTGACAACATACCTGGAAGGCCAAAAGTAACTCATTCTACACTTGCTTAGGTCCTGTTTGATGCCAGAAAATAATTCTAGAGTCTGTGTGTAAGTTGTGATGGGGGAGCTGCCATGCCTCGATGCTAGTATTAATTGCAGGCGAATGGCCTCTGCGAGATGTACCCCTACGCCTTATTCCATACCCAATTTTCCTTATTTCTGATGGCAATTTTAGATTATATTTCTATAAACTCATACCCTCTGGACCAGAGAATGTTATTCATATTGATAGGTTATAGGTTGGTGAACTTGGTCACGTGACGGTACTGGAAGCATTTGGAATGTATGTAAGATATAAATATATTCAATATCAATGAAATCAAAATCCTAGTTCCCCTCCTCTATTATTTGCAAAATCCACAATTATAAATCTGATAACATCCGAGATACTGTAAGCTCCTCATTGAGCGACGACGGTAACCATTTGACAAGACTAACATTATAGGCGGGTTTAACTTTGCATAGAGGAATTGCTGGTCACGTGTATTTTCAAGTTCTGTCGTCGGTTTATTTGAAGTACACCATCTTGCTATAGGTCATCTTACAGTTTGGGAGATCTTATCAGAGTCCTGGCTGAGGTTTGATTGTAAGCGGCTTTTCGAATTTGATGACATCCACTTTAACAATTGACTCGTGTTTTCAAATTGATTTTTATCATCGGTGCTTAAACAAATTAATTTTCTTTAGTGGGAAGTGTGAAAAACCACTCGGGGAATATGAACACTGCATAGTACCATGGTAACATCAAGAAACAGCCCGTGTCAAAGTTTAGAGAACATAGTTGTTTTGTTAAATGTATCAATGCCCAAAATCTTTTCCTTTTTCCTTTTCTATTTTCTATATCCTATTTTCTATTTTCTATTTTCCCAAAGTTTGTGCTCACAACGAACTACCTATATCTGTACAAAATACAACCCAGAATATCAACTTCAACGGGGCCAAGAACAGGTCACAAGAATACCACGCCATCTGTGGTAGCAATACCTCTCTCAATCTCTTTTGTTGGAATGCACACTTTAGTTACCCTGAACCCATTCGTTTTTGTGCTATCCGGATGTCCGTAGTTTTTCTATTCAGGTTTCTCTTATCCCCAATATCATTGTATTCTAAAACCGAATCACCAAATTCGTGCCGGTATATGACCCCTTCTGCTTCTGGTTTTTTCCAGCGTTCTGATTGCCTGCATACATGGCACATCTCTCCCCGCTAGTTCCCCTGAAACTTCGGTGAAGATAATCACCCCTGTTTTCCCAATCCGCTTGACTGGGCAGTTAACCATTGCTTACTGCTACTCTGAAGCATACTGCTGACAGCTGTAGTATCAGGGACGTCGGACCTGGCTTGACACCAGAATCTCGAATTACCACCACCTCCACTTGACGACAAATAACCTTTCAATATAATCTGGATCTCACCACAATTCAGACTGTATTGCAAGGATGGCCAATGATCTCTGCATAGAATATCTGATGTTGCTAGAACAAGCCGAGTTCAATATCAGCGTTTTTGTCATTTCCGGCTGTACCAACATAAACATGTCTTGCTGCATGAAAACTGTCCTGATGGATATTATGCAGTAAGACAGGTTGCACTGTACTCAATTCATATATTTAGTAGTGAAATTCAGTGTCGCCGTTGACCATATTGGGATGATTGTCTGCTTCCTGCCCCTGGTTCGTCTTTAGGTCTCCTGGCAAGTTATATTTCTTGTCATAGTCGCGAAGCAGGGTGAGGTCCTTATATATAGGTTATTATTTTGAATCGTCATTCCCCCATCTTCAACGTCTTTGAACTCACCTGGGATGGTTTATATTGCCGTTATTTGTCATCTGCTCCACTCCACCCTGATGATTCACAATGTTGATACCTTTGTTCTTCTTCACAGCCTCAAATCATCCGGTCCTTCATTCCAGTATGATTTCCAGTATCAAGTGCGTTGCATCCCCAAGGGCCGTATTGTTTGCTCTTGCTCATTGCTGCAATGGTACCCAGAAAGGCTTGATTTCCTACTATAACCTGTATAAGAAACTTGCATGTCCTTGCTATGCATCGGAATGCACTAGCATCATCTCTTTCTTGAAGATCTTTCCCTGAATACCTGCTTGCTGAGCAACTCTTTCACATCCATCTTTTACCTGAACACCACCCTGAGCATGTCTTTCATACGCATATTTTTCCTGAATACCTCCGTACCAAACAGCAATTTCGTGATCATCTCCCCCCTTGGCATCTTCTTCTTGTACCTCTCATTCCATAACAGCTTTTTTCAGAACGGGTCTTTCCGGAACCCCTTTTCTCCGAATATCGCTACCAGGATCACCCCTGCCGGAACATCTCTTGGCTGAACACCTCTTTCCTAGTAACCTGCCCCCAAAAACCTCTCCGAACATCCTTTTCCTCAACATGCCGATCCCAAATATCGTTTGAGTAGCAATCTTTTTGCTAGCCATCACCCCCCGAAGCAACTCCTGCCCGAACATCTAGTTGCCGAATACCTCTTCCATCTCGTTCCCGAGCCTCTCCTGCCCACATAGCTCTTTCGTGAGCACCAACCTATAGAACAGCTATACCCCAAAAATTTGTGTCTAAAATGTCTCGTTCTCAAATTTCTCTCTGCACGATATTTCTTTCTTGCATCCCCCCCGGAACATCTCTGTCTTCTATATCTCCTTCACAAATACTTTACCCCACGGACAACTTTTGCTACAACCCTCCCTTGTAAACGCCGCACTTCCGCACATCTTGGCCCTCAACAAGACCCGAACAGGCCCCTTCCTAATTGTCGCTCCCGGATTATCTCTTACCTGAGTCGATCCTGCCTGAGCTACTCCATCTTATCTCATAATATTCCGTTTAGCCGAATAATTTTAGGCTTTGGAAGTCGAGTTAGGTAGCGCAGCAGGTGAAAGAGATGATTCATTGGGTGGAATTGTTTAATAGCTAAAGGGGGAGATAGCGTGGATGGTAGTATATGGTTAATCCAAGACAAGGCCCGCTGTGTGAAGACATGCCCAAATTGAGAATAAGAAACAGTAGGAAATGGACGCAACGTACTCGACAGACGTATTGTAACATGACTGCCGAAGATAACATCATGGTAAGCGAGAACTACATCATGATATAATGAAAAACCATGGAACCGAGGGGAGGGTAGGACGAGCAGGTGGGGGTAACTCAGTTATGGTGGATGTCCGTTCCCACATCTGGAACACCTACCCGCCCAAACACACCCAACTCCCTTCCACCTAACAACACCCTTCCCAAACATGTCTTTCCCGAGCTGAATATCTGTTTCCTCAACACCTCCGGAAACATCGGGGCCAACACCTCCCCCCTGCAGATGACTTCGCTAAACACCACCGCCGAACACCTCAACCCCGGGCTTTTTTTTCTTCTGACCAAACGTCTATTTCCCGAAAGTCTCCTTCCCAAACACCAGTGTGCTCTCATAAATATTTCCATCCCGAACGCCGCTCCCCGACCTGGCACAATATGTCGCAGTGAGCGCCCCCTCGAGTATCCTCTCGAACACCTCCCTCCCGAGCATCCCTGCTCTTAACATTCTCTTCCCCATCACCTTACTCCTAAACACCTCCCTTCCAAATACCTCCCCCCGAATACTGATTTTTCATCACCGCCTCCCCAAGCATCTCCTCCCTAAATTTCGTTCCCGAGCATCTCTTTCTCAAATTCCGATTTCCCGCCGCCCCTGCTCCTACACACCCTCCCCTCCTCCGAATAGCATCTAGAATACCCCTCCGCGAGCATGTGTCTCCCAAACAGCCCGTTCCCTAACATGTTCCCCCAGACACCTCTCCCCTGAACATCTCCCCTGAATATCTCCCCTGAATATCTCCCCCGCGAATCAATACTTCTTCAATACTCCCCTGACCCCTCCACCCTAACCTCGTCTTTCCTGAACAGCACCCACCAACACCTCACCCTGAAGTATCTCGCTCACAAATATCTCCCAGAATATATGTTTCTTACCAAGCCTCATGCAAACCGATCATATCTGGGCTGATCTCTCCTCCCACATAACACGTTCCCAAACAGCACTTCCAGACGCCTGTTTCCCAAACTCTTTGCCTCCTTCCTCAACTTTCCTCCACTTTCCTTAATACCTCCCCCTCGAGCATGTCTTTTCTGAAAGACTCCCGGCCTAACACCGCCCCTGCGCACATATCATTCTGAGACATCTCCTTGCCGAACCTTTCCGCCCCGCACATCTCCCCCTGGCATACCGCTGTCTTAAACATCTCCTTGCGGATCATGTTTCTGCCGAAATCCTTCTCACTGAATATCCGTTACCTGAACACCCCACCGATTATCTCGTGAACATCTCATCACAAAATCTCCACCCCGAACATGCCCCCGTTAAACATCTCCTTCACAATCACCCATTGTCTACATTGCTCTTTCCTCCACCCCCCCGAGCATCACTATCTTCAACATCGCGTTCCCAAACTCTCTTCACCAGCTATTGCTATCTTGAACCCACCCTGAAATCTCTTCTCGGCACACCTGTTCCTGAGTACTTGTTTGATGGACACCTACCCCCTGAACACTCCAGAATACCTGATCTGTGACCACCCTCTATGTGAAAATCTCTTTCCAGAATTGTATCTGTAGGTCTACCTTGCAGGACTGTGACTGTCCAGTGGACTCGTGAACCGTGAGAGAAACTTTGTATTCAGAATAGGATACAAGACGTTGCGTGAGTAGATAACGAGAGAGGCTGAGAAACAGAAGTATGAGGTCTTTCATAGAAACCCGTCTCAACTGAGCCCACCTTCGTTAGTAACCCGATACCTATCGATCCCCGAATCCCCCTATTTCTTACCTTCGATGCTCCTGTATCACCTGCATTCCACCGCTTGACCTAGGACCCCCCCGAGCCAGTGATATAGCCGCCGAGACAAGTATAAGATATACTCTCACATCATCCTGATTGTTGTCAGCGTAGCGTCCGCTCATCCTGAGTGTGGCATAAACGCAGTCTACCTCTGGAGTTCCGCAAGGTTTAATCATTGGGGAACTGCAGGGACTAAAACGTTAAAGGGTTGTGAAGATGCACAAGATCTTCCATTTCGCACGGGAAAATCCCTCGACTAGATAGCCCAACGAGACCGAGCGGAATCAGGTAGCCATTGGCTAGCGAATGAATACAACCTCTCACCTTCACATCGCATGATCCAACACCTACACCAAACGGCGGCGTTATCTTTACGACAACCATTTCGTTCTTGAACACGGATAGAACACCCATTGCCATACTTTGGTACAGCTACATCCGCACCTTGTGCGAGATTGTCATTAGCCATAATCCCTTTTCACATTATAAGGTGCTTGGAATAGGAAAGCCTTCATCCAAGGGAAAAACATTTGATTCCCTAGCGTAGCCATTGTGAGGCTCGTGACTCAAAGCATTGAACAATCCATTCTTCCCTGAAACAGGCCTCTCCAGTGCCCCCTGCCGTGTCTCTTGTTGGTCCATGTTGGGCAAACTAGCGAAGAAGTTAAGAACTGATTAACCCCTTGCTCATACAGGCCGTTGAATCTATAGTGTTAGAAAGTAATTGGCCAAGGAAATGAATTATACGCGCCTTGCCATGTAAACCAAGCTTGGGCAGCAGACATGGTGCCGGATAGTCGATAAATTCGAGAGTTGTCGTTTGCATTAGGAGAATCCCCACTCCGCTTCTCCCTTCGTCATAGTTAATGTTGGAACGGTATAGCAGGTCGACGCACGTGTTATGGATACGTTGAACTATGGTGCGATAAGTCGAGGTGTGGTATGAAAGGTGTACAATGGCCATGCTGGGGCTGAATGAGGCGACGGAAAAGCTGAATAATGTTCTTTCTGTGCGTTTATCAGCTTTCCCATTAAAGAGTAAATGGATTTCCTTACGTAGTAATATCATTAGGCAAGGAGCTTCTTACCTATTATAGGATTATATTCATTTATGCCTCGGGAACGAGTGGCCGGTGCAGACTGATTTCCTCAATTTAGATTATTCAGAAGCACCAACACCAGAGATTCCCGGCGAAGGGTGTTCACAATGTTGAGGTTGTCCCATAATCTCTTTCTCAAACACCTTCCTCCCTGATATCTCTTTCCCGAACACTTCTTTTAAATGTTGTCCGAACTCCCTCTTGCCAAATATCATCCACTCAAACATCATCACCCTCGAACATCCCTCCCGCTTCAATATCCCCTGCCCAAATGCATTCCTCCCAAACACCTGTTTCCGGAGCAACCCCTCCAAACTTCCCCATCTCCCCAAATATCTCCTTCCCAAACACCTCCCCCCTAAACATCTCTGTCGCGGATATATCTTTCCTGAACACTGTAAAAGGTGGCGAACATATGAACCTAGTCCCTCGCAAATCCACTTCGTCAATATCTCTTTCCAGATATCCCTTTCGCGAATATCTCCTCCCATTTCTTTCCGGAATAATCCCCCCCAAGGATCTGTCTCTCGAACATCTCTGTCTTCTATACCTCATACCCTTTCAACTCACTCGATATTGATACTCACTTTCTGGTTCCCTTCGATGAACAGGTACAGCTTATCTCAGAATGTTCTTTGACATGGTTGTTCACAGGTTTTGTCCTTCTGCAGGTACATTTCGCTTGTCCTCTGTTTCTGCATCCGGCGCTAGAATCTACCCTGTCGGAGTAAGGTAGGGTCTTGAACAGTTTCTCCATGAACCCTGCGGATTCTGATAAAGATGGCCACCAGGTAGGGTAACCACCGTTTCGTCCACCCAATGGGCCATATGTCGGGAGGACTTCTCCTGCTCCTACTGTTTTCTAGACTTCTATTTTTCAGTCAGTATAGTATCACCATTCTCTGCGGCATATTTATACGTTGGTATACGTGGATGGGTCTCTGCCAGGTAACCAACTCACGCCTTCTTAATATTGTTCCCTGCATGTATCTATTTTTCACGCAAAGCGTCCATAGCCATCGATACACTTTCCTCAGTAGCATCACCAGCAACTCCCATGTACCCCTGCCTGCTTTGCGTAAGGAAGTGTCACACATGGAATGTATATCGCTACAATCTGAGCCCATTTGGTGGAGCAACAATTGAGACATACCGAAAACTATTCACCTGATGATGGTCGGTTTCGCGGTGAGATAGAATACCATAGAACTCTTGAAGTATCTAGTACTCGTTATCATCTTTGTTGTTGATAAAGGTAACGGTGCCAGACAGTTGAGTTGTTACCTTCATTGTTGCACGGTAACAGCAGTGGTCACGATTGGACGTTCCTAGTGGCTGGGGAATCGTTGGTACTATTATACAATCGTGACGTACCAACACCATACATAATGTGACAAGTTGGTGAGAGCACTTCCTCTCCAACCATCCTCCTACCATCGTACTTCCTCTCCAACCATACTACTACCATCGTACAAAGGAGCAATACCCTCCACCATAGCAATGTGCATCTTTAATACATACACCTGTCCGACCTGCCACCATGACACCAAAGAGACGATCTCTTGCCTCCCTCGCCACCTGTCGCAACTGCCGGCAAGTGGCCAGAACACCTCATACCCTCAACAGGATCGTAGCCAAAGGTGCAGCACTGGGTCCATATTCACGCAACATCTCCTTGCGACCTGCCAAAGTTGCCACGTGGCATATAAAGCCGCCTTTGAGCAAACTCGCCGAGTTTCTCTTGCAATGTCAAGGTCGGAGCTCGGGTCGAGGGGCTTAAACGGTGAGGTGAAGGAGGATCCTCATGCGACACTGTTGGCAGATCGACGACAAAATGCTAGAATTCAATGGGAAGAATACAATAAAGAAATTCGAGCCAAAGTATGCAAGCAGAGGGGGGTCTCCGAAGATGAAACCTTATATATGTGAGGTATCTAAGGAAGTAGTCCAGGTAGGTGCCAGAAGCAAAGTCAGATGCACGGATAATTGATGGAACTAACTGTATATAGCCCGATTCGTCAGTTTGCCGGCACATGTTTACCCGCGATAAAGTAGAGCTCCCTCTCTTCTCTACAGGTGCTCCAGTTATATCAAGCTTCCCAGAATGCTTCGCCGTATCAATCATCACGCGATATACAACGACGAGCCTGCATTATACAGTGGAATCTACTATCTTTCCATGTTCAGTTACTTCTGCTTCAGATAGGAATATTTTAGGGAATTTGCTAGGGCCGATGGTGTTTCTTTTCTCATGTCAATTTGTACATTCTTTTCTAAAGCGGATAGGTATGAAAATGCTAAAGTATCTATTCTCGCTGTAGGCTGCTCAGTGAAGTCTTTAATACTTGTTGTTACCTACATAATATAGTGATAATAAATCACAGCCTGATAGCATAAAATCAGAACCAATCCTAGATCGTATATCCTACCACAGATACCATCAATTGTCGGTTCACCAGTTGTGAGGCTTGTTTCACACGCACTAGGTAAATATTAGTCCTCATCCACTCTTGGATCTTCACAACTCCCGTGCGCCTCCACTCCTGGAATCATAATATATGGTAAGCTTGAGATCTGCCAGTGTAAAGGACCTTGGGAGTGGTCGTGCCAAACAGCCTGAGAAACTACCTCCGGAGGGGTCGTACCAGCCAGACTAGTAAAGGACTGTTGTACTGTGGGGAGGCATTGGAGACAGAGAAACATTTTTCACCTGAGCCATGTTTGAATGCCGACTTTGGGTAGAGGTATGGAACCTTCCTATATCGTGTGTTTGAGGACATGAGATATTGTAGTGCTGATCGGACCCCGTACCGGAACTGACATGAGTACAGAAATAACTATTTCACTCATGGCAAACAAATCGGTAGTGGGACTATGAGCATGTGGGTGCTTGCTCCCAGATAGTTGGGAGCTGCCGGAACACATAGACTATAGACTTTTCAGATAATTTGTTAGTGTTTACTCTCTCTCTTATTAACCTCTACCCCTGCACCTAGGAGTGGCTACTTCTACCTATAACGAACCAGTCGTAACTTTTAGGTAACCCATACTTTCCTCTCTGAAATTAACCAGTTTAGTCGATTACGGTTTTCCACGCATTTAGCGGTTGCTTCCACACCCGACTTTCTGTAGTCGACCCGCCAGACCCCTCACATGCCTGATCGACGGATTTCCTTACTCTCCCCAAAACTCTCCTGTAGTATCTGCTAACGCTAACGAAATCGTGTGAGGCGTAAGTGTGGGCCAAAGTGCCACTGGTTTCGAGTCCAGACCCTATCACAGTAGCACCGACTACTTGTTGGGCGGCGATATAGTGTAGTAGCCGGTGCAGCAGATACTGCGGTCCCGAGCGTTATGCAGCAGCATAGCTTGAAGGTGGAGATATGAGAGCGGTTCGTTGTAGGCAGGCGAGTGGAGTGAACGATTGCTTGTTACTAAAACTTAAGCCCAAAGTAACGCCTATGTTTGCTGGATGGCTATCTGTATTTCGTGCTTTGAATATAGTGAACGGAAAACTTAGCCCCACTAACAGGCAAGTCGGCGACTAAACGCTAGAGAGTTTGCATAATTTTCCGTGTAGATTTCTGAGGTATATCCGACTAATCTAGTTAAAGTTTGCATAACTCCACTGGATCTTACCACCCCTTTAGAAGCTAGGCATTCGGTGATATGTAGCGCGGATTATTGCCCTGATATTCAGGGTATATGTGGTTTAACTGCCTCATACCATCCATCCTTAAGGGGTCCTAGCCCACTGAGTTGAGCCAGGTCTTGTCGCGCGGTGAATGAAGGTTGATTCTATCCATTTCTGAACCTCGTGCTTGTTCACCTTCATTCTCAAATTCCCCACCCCACCGTACTCGAAGCGCCTGACGCAGAGGCTGTCCTCACCACTATTGTAGGTTGGCGGAGGACGGAAATTACAAGTGTCCGATATAGTGATTTAGCCACCGACGAAGCATAAGTACTATGACGAATATCGCCCCCACTAAAATCACTAGCTTGTCCTTCGGGGTTTAGGTGGGGTCCAAGGTACTCCAGTAACACATTGATTCCAAGGGTTATTTCCTCAAGCCGGATTAGAGTCGAAAATGTATAGAAGAAACTGAGATATTGAATTGACACGCTGTCGCTATTTCAGGGTAATTTGTTAATGAACGTACATTACATTGTATCACCCTGATGAGCGAAGCGTCGAAGAACGATCAATTTTTGAGGTATGCCGAAATATAACCGATAAGTCATGAAAGCTAATAGGGATGAAAACTAATATGGTAGTGGTGTTCGCTAAAGTGTATAAGTCTACCGAGCCCCAGCGAGCAGTGCGCTAAGTCCTGAACCTCTACCAATTCAGTATTGAGCCACGGTCGTATTAACAAGTCTTGTCAAGTAGTAAAAGGCATGGCAAAATAGCGAACAGGGGCTCACATGTGAAAAAGGTTCAGAAGGAAGCTGCTGGATACATAAAACCCGTTTTACTTTTGCGTGCATCTCTCAAAACGGGAAACTAACTATAGCTAAGTGGCAAAAGGTTTTATATATAGTGCATAACAGCCCTGAGTATGCCGCATGCTTAATTCAGATACAATACATCAAATCGGGCCTATTACAACTTGGGCTGACTCCATACCATGTGGGTGCAGGACGGTATAGTGGTATGTTCAATTACTCCTGGCTTTGTCCATCAATTGCCAACTATATCTCCTACCACTATGCCATCGAACGAGTTGGGAAGCCTTGGATGAACCCAATTGGAGGAAGGGCCAGGGGGATGACAGCCATTGGGACACCATAGAGGCGTACTTCAATTTCCTTTTTAGCGGGCTTTCATAGTTGGAAAGGTGATTGGGTTAGGGGGGTTTGGATTTGTTACGAGATTGTATTTCTGTGTGTTCCGCGTGCGTGGGCAGGACAGATTAACTTGTCCGCCCTTGAATCCTCCCGGGTTTCCGGGGGCTAATCATGGCCCCCTTTCGGGGCCGGAAATGAGTAATCAGTATGTAAAAAAAAAAAAATATTGATTGTTAGATATGCGGGATGATTAGACAGGATTGTAAGATAGTGTTCTCATTCCCATCACACGATTGATGTCGGCATTCCCTATGATTTAATCGAAAGAAGAGTCTTGACATGCGAATAGTAAGATGCGTAATTTATAAGAAAAATATCTTGCCATATTTGCTAATATAACCATTGAAAACTTAGGGAAACACAACATATCACTGGGCAATGTGCTAAAAAAAAGCATTAATGCAAAGATGAGAATGCACAGTTGACATCAAAGGAAGTAGGGACACCCATTTCCTCCTTATGAATCTCGATAATATCTTGTCAGTATATGTTGTGGTGCACAAGGAATAGGGTTTCACGGGACATTTTGGGAGACATACAGTCGAAAAGCATTACCCAAAGCAGCACCAGCAACGCATGCATTCCTTGCGACCATTAATAGCATCACCCTACAGAGGTTGCCCTAGTTAGCATATGTTGTAGGAACATGCAAGAAAGGATTGTGTCCAACAGAAAGTGCGCAAAGTACTAAACACAAATTTGAAAAGACTTACATTTCTAAAAAAGCACCAACAATATTTTACTCTCATACCTCATTCCCACCCAAAGCCTAGTGTTTCTAGCAGCGTTAGCAACGAGGTTTCAATCCACAAGTAAGGTAATAAGATTACCTTCAACAACGCTTATCTCCGTTCTAGCCAGCCCACCACAATTGTATCCAACTCCTGGATTTGCAGCTACAGAAGTGATCATCAGTATGTGTTGTGGTAACACGGAAGGCCGAGATTGATTACACTATCTGCTGTGTCGGTGCCTAGCACTTCTGACCACCGATACAGAAATTTTATATTCGATGATGGTTCGCCAATTTCTTGGCAGAACATCTCCATCAACCTTTGCAACTCTTGAGCCCGTACCACGCTGTATTTGGCCTCAAATTCACCCAATCTTACTCTCACGGTTACCCGCTCAGCCTCCCCTGGTACAGGCCTTGGTGCAGGCCTTGGTGGAGCGGGCATTAGCTCCGCATCGGTCATGCTGGCACTTTGGCCAGGCATTGAGAAGGACTTTGGGAGGGGTTGGACAGGTAGTGAAAGATGAAAGGACGTTGACACAGAGACGTGGAGACAGAGGCGTGGTGGTAGAGATGCAGAGACAGACTCGTGGTGACAGACAAGTGAACGAGATACTTCTGGTCACGGCGAGGGTTGAGGTTAAGGTGAGAATTAAGTTGAAGGAGAGAGAGGAGGAGTGGGCATCTACCATAAGCCAGAGGACTGGCTACAAAGTTTCCTCAAATGGTAGGAGGCTAGCGTTATAATGACCCCAGAAAGGGCTGGCAGGTGTGACGAGCACCTCGCTGGGATCGCGCTGGCCCGGCCCCTGGGGTGGTCCCGACTCTCAACCAAGTTCGATACATACCTAGCGTAGGATGCAGTAGACTAACCACTTTATCTACTGCATAGTACTGTGAATGCAACTAGAGCCAGGTGTGGAAGAACTAGCTCATGACACGCAATCAGCTTTACCAGGGGGTAGCAAGAATAGACAAGGCATTACAATATTGGCCTGCGCGCTCGGCAGATTGGGGTATCTCGATGTATGGAAAATGAACATTTCGTCTTATGAGTACTCTGTGGAGCGCAGTAACAGTGGAGATAGGAAGTGGGCTTAAAGGAAGGAGTAGGAGGATCCTTTTGCAGCTGGGGTAGTGAACCCATGCGGGTCTATACCCAAGTTCACCAGCCTAAATTTCCTTGTCTTGCTAATATAGTGCTTAGACAGCACATCTCGTGAAATATCGGTGATGGTCTAGGGGTGTTGCAATGGATGCACATTGGCATATGTATAGACCATGGGTGAAGAACGAAATGCTTTTAGAAAAATATGTTGAGATTTTGAGACCTGCTTCCCGAGATCCATGTGAGGTTGAGTCAAACCCTAATCCAATATTCATGCAGTGCAACTCGATTATACCCCCAAAGTTGCACGCCAATGGTTCAATCACACGGAGTTGGTACTCTGTAGTTTCTGACAACACTGCCTGCTGTACCGAATTGAATCCGATGGAACATATTTCGGCATATGCCAACTTCACAAAGGGTTTCCGCATCTTATGAATAGTGAATGAAGTACTGGCGGATGCATCGCAAGAAGTTTGGCAGGAAATTCCGGTGCAACTTGTGGAGAGTCTCTGTAGCGCTTTACCTCGCAGTGCGCTGTCGTTAAGACATTGGGCTGGGATACATAACACTACCTTCATGTGGTGCACCCTGATGCACATACCTGTGTATTGTACACGGTAATCCATATGTATTCGAGGCTAATCCTAATGTATGCGTGCTTACTGTAAGACATTCCCACACCCCGCGTGCAAGGGGCGTGGTTATTTTGGCACCTAGTTGTATACCTATACCAGTAGCGCTATAGCCTGGTTGGCACAGGCACCTCGGAGTAGTGCTAGAACTTATGAACAACCGTTGTTGCCAAACCCAACGACCCAATGTTAATGAAAGTTACTTTGCCCTATTTGGATAAACTCTCCAACCCTCGAACAACGAACATTGTCTTGCCATTGTCATGGAATCGAAATGGAAACGACGAAATGGAGGACGCAGTAGGCCTGAAGAACGTTCATTATATCTCGTTTCAGTCCCCACATTGCATATGTTTTTGTGGCGAAAGATGTAGCTCTCAGTTGCTTGGTAGCTTTTTTCGGGGTGGGGGTTGAGGATGTCATTGGGGTGGGGAGTTGAGTACCGTTGGAAAGATCGAACAAACAACACAGTGGTAGCCCTCTCGCCCATAGGAGTCAGGAAAGCCGCGGTGGAAGACACCGAAGCAGTGATATTCAATTGCTCGTATGTAATATTGGGTACTGGGCATCCCCTAAGGTGGAGCGTTTGAAGTGGTTATGCAATGAGACCGACAGTGGCTGCCTCTAACACTAAGCTCGTCAGCGGGCTTTGATGCATGTACACCGAATATGCTCTTACACCGGACGTATTTAGACAGGTTCAACTGTATACCAGGGGGAATCCCAACGGAGAAAACCATTGACTGAGGCTTTTGACTCCCACTACGGTGAGCATACCCGAACAATCGATGCGATGAGCTACCCGGGGAACCGAAGCGGATTCAACGCTACACAGGAGGGATTTAGTTGATGTAGATGTGAACGATTCAATGTTGAGATCTATTTTAGCACGGCCTTGGAATAGATAGTGATCTGAGTTGAAGGCCCCTATTAGCTATTAAGTCATTAGTTGCATACGCAGGATAAAATAGAGGTTGACTAACGCTGGGAGAATCCTACCGGCGTGTTGAACTGATGTAATATGACGCATGGATGAGTGCAGAATGAAGGTATCGGGTGTACGATGAAGGCAGTGGGTGGAGAATGAACGAAGTGGGTGCACATTGAAGGCAGGGCAACCACCGATAAGGGCCCTTATGGTTATTTCTCTCTTCTCTCGGGTTAGGGGTGGACACCAGACTAAGGGTTAGCGGTTTTCTGGACGATAGGGTATTTAAGCCCGTGGTTGCTAACCTTTTTGTATCATGATAAGCAAGCGGCTTATTAATCCAAAAGACCCCTAATCCTAGTCTGGTTACCCTAATCCTAGCCTGATCGTCTGATATATAGTCTGGTTGGCACAAGCTCTCGTAGAGGCGCTAGGATGACATTCAATACAGCATTTCGGTTTGCTGGCAACCTAGAGTGAACTCCCGACTGATAAAACTAGTTAGTCGGGTTGGCACGTGCCGACCTGACTAAAAACTAGCCACAGTTACGTTTACGATCACCAGTAACGTAACCGACGATGGCCCACGATGTTTAGCGGATTTCCATAGCCGATTTTGGAATTATATTATCGTATCCTTGATACCAGCGACATTACCAGCGACCACACCAACAATTCTAGGACCATTTCTATAGTTTAGGAGAGTTATACTCTGAAATACTGAACCGCCACCCTGCCTTCAGCTACCCTTATGGATATTTCCTCACTCAGTTCTGGTCAGATATCAAAGGTAGGGTACCAAGGCACTCTCCACACTCAGTATATTCTGTTGGACTATCGAGAAATTGAATTGGTGCTGGTTTGATTGAGTTACTACAAGAAATACCTGATTCGCGACCCCGCTTAATCTACCCCTGCAGACCAGCACCCCTATACAGACATATTACATGCACAGCATGCTGAGACATCAAGTATTGAGTAGGTGCAATGATTTCTGCTTAACAAAGCCCCCATAACTCTCGTCTATTCATATATTTTACAGCCACACCAGTTAGTGGATCACGTGACTTTCCTCCAGATAGTTGGGGTAGTAATACACATGGGCGCAGCTGTAATTTTTTGAAGAAACGTGTACGTCCACCCGGGTACTCAGCTACCTCTACCGAGTACGGAACCCCCAAAATAATGATAAAAGAATGCTTCACTCTCTGAACTCACGGTGTTTTCGTACCTAGAATCATGGCATAAACCTTTTGGAGCTAGTCTCTCAAAGTCACTTGCATACTATGGTATTTTGCTACTGGTTATACCTATAGCGTTCTGAGCAAACCACCAAATGCAACCCGTGCCATGTGAGGAAATACATTTTAGGAATACGAACCAGTGGTTCATTAGATGTAATATATGTGAGGGGAGCAAGCTACTGATTTGTCAGTCCACCTTGCGGGTTTTCAGAGTCGAGTAGATATCCGAGGAGACACCCGAGGGGTATGCGTCACCATATGGTGTGCCCTGGTCGAGCTGTTATCTATACCGGCGACTCAACCCTGACCTAGGTCTCTAGAAAATGCCTACTATTCGTGGAGGGTGAGGATGTTGGTATCGTAAACTCAGAAATAAGCCACCCTGTGCTTCCAGGCACAAATTCTATGCTGTATGCACAGCCAGTATATATCACTTGAGGACCGATTCTCTGCCGCCCTTGGTCACATGGGCACTACAATTCTATAACCTAATGACCATTCTAGTTGAGCTTCCTCTTTGGCTTCCCCAGGTATCCGCTCTCAATCACCTTTTAGGAAATTCAACATCCAACCAGCGCCTTGCCCCTCCAGTACCCTCCCGCCTGTCCGCCCCTCCCTCCGCCCTCGTCCCTCCTGCATCTGTACATCTTACAAGCGAGCGGTAGCGAGCAGAGCCGGTAGCATAAGAAGAGCAGGCAGCATTAAGAAGAGCAGGCAGCATTAAGAAGAGCCGGTAGCATTAAGAAGAGCAGGCAGCATTAAGAAGAGCCGGTAGCATAAGAAGAGCAGGCAGCATTAAGAAGAGCAGGCAGCATTAAGAAGAGCAGGCAGCATTAAGAAGAGCAGGCAGCATTAAGAAGAGCAGGCAGCATTAAGAAGAGCAGGCAGCATTAAGAAGAGCAGG
>Ga0307511_10003312_pt1 | contig 16584 bp, 15 predicted proteins | sample 13_EM_MG_FD_200266 | JGI IMG/M metagenome (GOLD analysis project Ga0307511, IMG submission 200266) | Populus trichocarpa ectomycorrhiza microbial communities from riparian zone in the Pacific Northwest, United States - 13_EM | ecosystem: Host-associated > Plants > Roots > Unclassified | place... | reverse complement strand
TTAGTCCTGCCTAGGTCAGCTGCCGTTGGACCCTTAACAGCTAAAGAAGTTGTGGTCGCTGGTATACTGTTGACCTCAGTCGCCACCATTGTTCCTGGCTCTGGACGCTTGGCTCCCTTTAGCCGCTTGGCAGGTCTTATCTCCTTGGCTGGTGTAAACTCATTGACTGGCTTGGCTGGTGCTACGTCCTTCACCAGCGCCGGCGTTGCACCCTTGGCCCCATTTGCTACCTTACATACGATTGTAGCCTTTCCAACTTTGTCCGCAACTGTACTCTTGCTAGTCGATTTGTCCTCTGGCTTGGAAAGCTTGGAAACCGCACTTTGGAAGGCAACTGGCTCCGTCGAGGCCGCTCCTAGAATCACAGGAACAAACGTATGTAAAGGAGCCAGCTCCAATTGAAAGTCAAGAAGGGTGGGGCCCTGGTGTGCCATAATTATCATTGTAAGTAGATAGTCCATTTCCAGGTGCAAGAACCTCCCAGCCCCGTCCATCACATACATGAACCTCACAACCCGGCCTGTAGAAATATATGAAGTAGCAGCTGCCTCCACTTCTACAATACTATGCAAACCCAATACTACCGTGGCAGAAATTGTGGTGGAGGTGAACACCCTCCCCCCGTAAAGGGGGTCTGGGCCATGCTGCTTCAGCATTATTATGTGCATATGCACCATCTACGGTGGACCACCTACGGCTGGTGCCCAAACGGCAGAATTTAGCTGCCTACACACCGACAATGCTAAGGGGCCACCAGCAATTCCAGCTGATGCCCCTACCATTGGGACTCTTGGCCCAGCCGGGGTCCACTGGTAAGTGGTGGGGGTCTGCTGGGAGGTATACTTGTAAACTGCGGTGGTGGCTGTGTGCGAGTGGGAGGTGTATGAGTGGGAGGCTATTTTGCAACAGGAGGCTTCTTGAGAGTGGGACGTGGTGTGGAGGTGGCAGACTATGTGGAAGCGGAAGCAGGTCGCTTTTTTGGTATGAGTCGTGATGCGGGAGTGGGAGATTCTGGGGGAGCGGGAGCAGCTCGCTTTTTTGGTATAAGTCGTAGTGCGGGAGTGGGAGATTCTGCAGGAGCGGGAGCTGGACCCTTCTTGAGAGCTAGACGTTGTGCGGTAGTGGGAGACCCTGTGGGAGCGGGTGTGGGATGCTTTGTTGGTATGTGGCGTGGAATAATAACCGGTACCTGTAATGGTCTCGCTGCGGCTGGTTCTTGAACAGAGGTAGCCTCTGGCATAGCCGCTCGCGCAGCAGCCCTCTGCCTCTCTGTGGCAGACTCTGTTCTCACCTTAGCGGACCCCTGGTCAGCTGGCATCTATGCAGGCACTGCCGTCGGAGCCCCTACATCTGGAAGCTGATCGACCAGCTCAAGGGCTATATCCGGATTATTTGCGGCAAATGTGGCTCAGGCATCGGCAATGGCCTCCCACATCGCTTGTCTCGATTTTCTGGCCTTCTTTGCAACGTCCTGTATAAGTTGATTAAGGGCACTCCGACATGATTCTTCGTGGTAATTGATCTATCCCTGTGGAGCCATAGCCAGGTGCTCAGCACCCCATTCACAAAACCGGGCAAACCTGTCATGACCTATCTCCTCGGACCCATATACACCAAACTTGGCCATTACACGTTGTATAGCCTTACGCAAAATCTGATAAAGGGTCCTGGGGACGCTTTCATTGTAAAGGCTCAAGAGCTTGGTATATTTCTTGGTGCCATAGTCATCATTGGCTTCCGAGTCCCCTACCACATCACATCAGTCACTGGCAGGACTCACCTCCACCCCCTTTCCTCTCATAAATACCATAACTGGGTCACTAAGTCCTACCTAGAGTAAGCATTAGTAAACCGCAAGTCTTCTTCGTACTCTTTTCGGTGAGGTCTTACCTAGCAAAATAAGTAGAGGGCTTACCACTCTCCGACTTCGTGGGGTGATGAACTTCCTGTAAAACAACATTAGTCCTGTATAGAGTATATAGGACTCGCCAAGTCCCCTTTTGAATGTTTTCGGTGGGCTCTTACCTACACATATAAACAGGGGGTTATTAGCGTCCTGGGACCCTCTTATTAGTGCAGATACGCAGAGGTGTTTTGACCGTCCGATATGGTGGGGTGGTGTGAAGTTTGTGAGAAAGAAAGCAATTCCCATTAGTACACTCTATATGTAGAGACCTTCTCAGAGTGTTGACTGAGGTTCTTTGTTCCCTCTGAATTGAAGAAAATTTCATTATCATGCATTTGAAGGCTAGGGGTCATTCGGCTTCGGATTAATACAGTCTACAGGACTATCTACTTGGATGTTTGCAGTGCCACATTATGTTTGTGTTCAAGGATATTGAGGAAACAGAGAACAAGTGTTCAGCACGAATGTACAAGATATCTCTAAGCTGCTGGGTACTGTTTTGTATGCCTGCACTATACATGCTGTATTGCGCAATATATGTGTATCTTTCCCTGTACTCCAGAAGCCCTATAGCCTAGTACGCAAGAAGCTTAGTGTAGTGCAGGAGGAGCTTAATGGAGTTAGCACCACCTTAAGTGGGCAAATTGGCCCTCAGAGGGGTTGTGCGAGTCTCGGTTTATGCAACCAGGTGCAATCGAACCAGCCTATGCAACTGTAGTCTGTGCAACCACTTAAAGCGGCTTGTGCCAACCATAGTAGTGCAACCAGACTAAGATGCATGCATGCAGTCTACTTAGATCTGTGGAGCCAACCTAGTCAGGTTTAGCTACCCTGAGTTCCGTGCAACTTTGGTCGCCACAGTGGTACGTGACTTGCAAGCCATATTGCAACCACACTAACCATGACCATAGGGTGCCGGGACCCTTGCGGTACATGACTAGCCATTCGCGGTTAGCGTACGCGGTATGGCAGGACACTCCCATTACGTGAAGAGAACCTACCACGATGTTAGCAATACAGATGCTGTTAGAATTTGCGGTCTATTTGGAACGTTGCCAATGAGGGCAGGAGGGATACACGTTAGCCTGCACAATTTGAGATAATTATAGAATGGTGGGTCGCCTTGAACCACAGCTTCATCACGTTTAACTGACTTTCAGAATGAATTGTCGGTTTTGTCACTTTGAATTCCAGAGAGCTAGAAACTATCACAGACACTTGCGAAACAATTATCCGGAGTCGGCTGCAGTGTCAGGGGTAGCACGTGAGCAACATGTCAGGAACCGCAAGGAGACACCACATTCCTAGCCAAACTCCACGGACCTATAATAACACAGAAGCGAGGACGTTGTATTTCCCTTGTATTAGAGGATATACCCTCAAAAACCCCCAAAGGGACATGTAGAAACCAATGCTCTATTTTCTGGCTACCTCAGTCATTTTGAGGCGGGATCAAGGTCTAGCAGACCGAATGTGGAACCAGAGGGTGGTAAGAGACTGCAAAACATCAAACAAAGAAGGGAAAAAATACAAAGTTCTGACTTTTGGAATCCAGCATTAGATCCCGATGCTCCTGGTGAGCAAGCAGTCCCGCACTCTGAGAGTTCTTGGCCAGTCACAGAATATCTTCCACCAGAGTATGAGGTAGGAAGGATCGTAGCAGTGAGAGCTCTGGATGATCTGCTACAGCTTCAATTGAACCCGATATTCCCCTTCCACAGTGTACCTGAATACAAACTTCCTAGGTTCTTCCATGAAAGCAAAATCTCCTTTATAAATATTGATTGGTTTTTCAAGGCAAATGTACTACCAAACAACCATAGGATCCATCTTCGGTCTGGGTATACGTGGAGAAATAAAATGCGTGAAATGATTGATCTACCGGGTTAGATCATAGGAACTGTGGACTTCCACCTGTACTAAGGGTGTATGTTTTATTACAGAGATCTTGAAGATACGATTCAGTATCTGTTGTAGCATCATCCCTAAGCTGAACATCTGGTATTTGAACCGATACACCAATTCGATGACGAGGGAAACAGGGTATATACAGACATGCATACTGGTAATTGGTGGTGGACGAACAAGTATGAAAACTTTCCTCGGGATACATACTCATATGCTAAAGAAACTGTAGAAGACGCTACCGATCAGGTTATCCCTAGTGCTTGTACTTTTCACGTCTGATCAAACTTGCCTCACGAATTTCTGCGGGGACAACAAGTTATGGCACTTGTTCATGAGCCTTGGCAATATCTGCTAGGAGATTCGCAATAAACCATCATCACAAGCATTGATCTTGATGGGCCTTCTCCAAGTCGGCCCCAAACGGAATAATAAGGTTGCTGGTTTCCCAGTTAAGGATCAGGAGTATGATTCTCTCAACGTACAGCACAAGATCATAGCGTGCATCTTGCTGCCATTAACGAACCTATGCAAGGTACGTATAGGATACTGCAGAGTTGCAATAGCGTCTATTGACAAGGTTGATAGGCAGGAAGATCCGAGATGCTGTGTAGGGATGGAAAGGTTAGGAAATGCATACCGGTATTGTCTACCTGGCTTGCAGACCATATAGAAAATGTTAATATTGATGGTATTAAGACCAATCGGTGCCCAGTTTGCATTGCAACTCTGGAACAACTGGGGGTACTCTCAAAAAAACCCTTTGCAATGCACAATCACGCGGCTTATGAGAGACTATTTCTGGCAGAGGATATGGAATGGTATGTGAGTTTTGTGCACAAATGCAGTTTAGAGGGTTGTTAACATCTGGCCAGGTTGGCTGATGCTGGGATGAAGCTCATTGAAAATGCACTATGGATCCACTTGCGAGTTCTGGGACTCCAGCCACCGTTGATGGTCCGTGGCGACATACTTCACAATATACTCCTGGAGATACTGAAACATCTCATGAGCTGGATAGAGCAGTTTCTTAAGAAACACTGACGTTTGGAGGGGTTTGATAAAATGTGGGAGCAGATCCCACCATGTTCAGGGTATTGACCACCTCAAAAGCGATATTGGCAGGTTACGATGTGGAGTGGCACTGAAATGCGGGGACTTAATCAAGTTATTTTAGCCTGCGTCATGCCAGCACTATATGATCCCATCACAAACACCACCCATCTCTCTGCAGGGGCGATGGCAGACAGCAAGAAAGCGATCAGTTGTGTGCAATATATCACTGACTTCTGTCTCATGGCGTAGTACAGGAGTCACACACCTCAGACTTTAGAGTATATGGATGAATATCTCTGGAAGTTCCATGATACCCTCTATATCTTCAGTGAGTTTCAGGCTACAAAGAAGGACTATCAGAGTACAAGGACCTAGCAGTTGATCAAAGTGAAGCACGTCCAAGTAAACTGGAGGAATATTTCCAGCTAAGTATGACAAAAAGAAAGAATATGGCTACCAAAGAACGACAAGAGATACAACAGGTAGTACAAGAAGTTGTCTCGCAAGCTGATTTCAACTTCCCTAACATTCATCTACGGTCATATTATAACATGCAGATGAGGAATTTTGGAAGCCTCCCCTAGTACTCGACACAGGTGACGGAAGCTCTTCACAACCCTTTGAAGGATGCTTATCGGAGATCTAACCATGTGAATTCTACCGAGCAGATCCTCGATATGATCAACGCGGAACATGCGTTGCTGATAAGGGAGCTGAACATGGAAGCTTGAAGTCGTAAGTTGCAGGTAGATCGCCAAATCCTTGATCAGATCAGGGCACCGACCGACGGCAAGTGGACGCAAGGTAGTACTTGGGCTGAGGAGACCCTAATGGACCAAATGAACTGTAAGTATGCAAAATTCAAGGGTAAACAGGATTCTGGGGATCTAGAAAGCACATGAATGGGCAGGCTTGCTGAAAGGCAAATGAGTCCAGAACTGACACAGCATTTCTATGAATACCTCATGCTGAACACGGGGCTCGCTGAAGGCTCAGTTAGTCTAGCACAGGTCGCACATTTCCCGGCACACTAATATTCGAAGCTATGTGTGTAATTACCACAATTTCAGGGCCAAGGTATGGAGACGCACAAGATCTGGTAAACAGATGGGCATCCATTCCACAAATTAGGGAAACCTCGGGCTGATTGGGTGTGGGTGCGGCGCAGAGGGCGTTCAATGGATGCTAATGGGGAACTGGATGGAAGGATTGTGGGCAGCCTGAAAGAGCTCTTCAGGGTGAGGAATCATGTTAACAGAGAGCATGAAGTAGGTCTGGTATCATCACTGTCAGTACGGGGATCAAGCAAGCCAGGCAGGGAGGAGGGAATGGTTCGAATGGAGCATGGCAATGCAGGGAGGAGGTTAAATGTTGTGCGGATAGCGGACGTAGAAGGGATGGCGCATCTGATAGATGTGAAGCAAGACAGCGCATGGCTGGTAAACAATCGAATGGATCTGAATACATGGAATGAGCTCTGAGATTGAGGAATCGGGCTCGGCGGGTATGAAGGAGGGAAATGGGGGTCGAAATTGTATAGTAAGGGAATATAATATATGTAGCTTGGCAGTAGTTGAATAGAGTCGTAGAAATGCAGTGATATTCGAAGAAAAAGGACTCCTTTCGTACGATGGAGGGAAATGGGAGTCGGAAGTATATAGTTATAGAATATAATGGGTTTATGTCGGCAGTGGTTACATGGAGATCCAGTGACAGACGTGTGGTGGTTCCAGGATGAAACGGGATGAAGAGGGTAGAAAAGGTACGGAGGTGGGCTTGTGACGTGCATGGGAGGAAATATGTTAAGGTAAAGTTTGCCATTGGTTAGTGGCGCTTAAGCGACAAAGAACTTATAAGGGACGCAGAGGAGACAGGAGCGGCAGCGGGCCATAAAGGAACCTACTGGATGCCAGAAGGGACATCAGAGGCATAGTACAAAGGAAGGGTGTCAGGGCGACATACAAGGGCGTCAGGGTGCCAAAGTTTCGATGCTGATGTTGGGGGAAATCTAGTTGGTGAATAATAGAATAGATCTAGAAACATGGGATGACTTATATGATTAGCAATAAGAATGGAAATACTTGGCAGAGTGGAAAACATTAATCATAAATGTCGTTGGAAAACAATTTCAGACATCACATATAAGACACACAATATTGGATTGTGCTAGAAGTGACTAACAATTGAAGGATTGAGTTTATCGTGCCAGAATCAAGTTAATAAGTAGAGGTCAGGTGAGACTTGTGGAATGATAAGGAGTAATTGAAAAGAAGTAAGTGTGAGGCCAAAATGGCTAGGCAAAGAGAAGAAGGTAGGTAGGAAATGGGAAATAGATTCATGGTTTAGAGTAAAACAAATTGGAAATATAGTGTATAGTGTGCACAGCTACTGCAGGATGTGGGATAAATATTTAGGTATGTAGGAAGAGGAGAACCTGCACTTACTTAAAGTATTCGAAGTTACTAAAATTTCATTAAGGACAGGAAGTACCGGATGCGTGAACCATTGTGCTTGTGTTGAGACACAGTTTTTTTTTTGCTGATATCCCAGCCTAGCACTACAACATCAGAAAAGCAGAAAACTACAAATACTATAGGTGTATAAGATATACAGAAATAGACAAGGATGTAGGTTTAGTCTATATGCATGCAGTGAATAGGAGAAGAAGGTGGAGTATATTGGACAATAATGATGATAGATCGAGGTAGCCTAGGAAAGAGAATAACAGAGAAGGATTCTACACAGTAGACTTGGTGGAGATATTTTGTTCTAAAATTGACCTATGCAAATTTTCTAGTGCAGTTTGTTCATGTCTTGTTTGCTTCCTAGAGGAGGGCCGGAACGGGCATGGAGGGGGAGGCATATTCCTATTTGGGGATGGACCGGCAGTATGTGTAGTGCTGGCGTAGGATATTCCCTTAGATATTTCCTTGGCTCGGGAGGAAGGACGTTGTAACAGAAGACCGTTTCTCATAATTGTCTTAGTACGCATTTCCTAGCAACTATCATGTATTCCAGATAGCTCCAGCCTGGTACCTTATGTACTATTGCCTTGAGTGTATCCGGTCCTTATGAACTTTTGCTTTATCATGATGCATTACGCATCTACACCTATATTTCTGAGTACTGGAGGCCTGACCTCCTACACCTGTATTTATGGTCATGGAGGAGAGCTTTCAGGAACAGCCAGAAAAGCAGGTTTTTCAGACTCCAGAAGGCTTAGCGGCTAGTATAAGTACGGAGCCGTTCCGCTCTTCTGGAGGAGGATTCTCAGATCAGATCATTTCAGACAGAGTTCAGAAAAGCCTTAGATAGCTTCAATACAGAGAGATTACACCTGTTAATTCTCTTCCGCATTGGGAAATCTGTATGCTCTCAAAGGCCCTCTGAGTCCTCGACTTAGCGGAACCAATAACAGACATGTGCTATCATTCCGGTGATAGTATAGACTCTATTAAACGGCCCACGGTGCTACTATTGGCATCGCCCAATACATTCTTTTTAACATACAAAATGATCTAACTGTTAAAACTACTACCACAGACTGATCACCCGTTGGTATCTTTATCATACCATTTTAGGTATCCCCTATATCAGACGTCAACACATTCAATCAACACATTGCATTCAATGAAAGTTAGCAACCAGAATCCACCACTGAGATAGAGATATTTTCGACCTGCAGTCAACAGAAGAACCTGTGCACGACAAGGCAGAGCTCTAACGGGCAGTGGTATACACCGTTAAACAATTCCACCATCGTTCCATCACCTTACCCCACTAATATCGACACCACCTCTTGCATTCCTTGCAACTATGATCCCCATTTATTTTCTTATAACATAGAGCATAAGGCATCGCGGCACCATATGTTCCAGGAATAATCGCAGTTTACAAATACACATCACCATCCCATGGCTCACCCTCGTTCTTCCCACCATTAGAAGAAACATACGAAAGTAGAGCAGGAACTACATAGTTACTTCCTGTTCCATTCAACACCAGATTCCTCACAGGCAAGGCACATCCATCCACCTTCCCAACTGAACCACTTTAAGTTGGAATCAGCTCCAAACTCGACGAGTTTGAGCTATCCAATTCTTCCATATAAGGAGACCACCTTACAGTCTTCTTGCCGCCACCCTTACTATCTCCAAAACGTTCCATCAGGAAGGGGATCTTAGGCATCCTTGGTATTACCCATGCCTCAGGAGTACCTACCATCATAGGAGCGGAAGAAAACGACAAACTAACATCCATGTTCTCCTCGTTCCCAGTATCCTGCCTACATATCAAACAGACAGCCCCGCCACAGTCATCCGAAGTCATTCAGAAATCACTCACGTCCGGAGTGACGTACTTGTCCCCACAATATATAGACAAAGGGGAAAAATAACTCGTAATATCCGAACGAGTAACTGACATTATGGCCTCCAAGACGGACAAGCCATATACCTACTACAAGTCGCGAAAATTAGCTATGATTCCGGAAGATATCAACAAGGTATTCGCTGACACAGCATGAAAGAAAAGAGACACTCCTGAACTACAAAGGTTCGAGGAATCAGTCAAACCTCCTCCTCTCACTGTCTACACAGTTGATGTCATAAAACCAGAAGAAGACTCTCCCCTCACAACATGGGAATTTGAGTCATCTCCTTTGACAGAAGCAAAATGGATGAATGTACAACCACATTTATATGATATCCTTGCCTTTACGCAAACGCTTGGGTATCTTCACTGCTTTCATCCAAAGGACATCCAACTGTTTCTCGAAGCAACAACCAAACACTATCTTTGGAAAACAACTATTCTATTCGAAAGTAAGGACTTGGAGCTTACCACGGTACATATGGAATGCCTAAAACGCCCCAAGATTCAACAACTCACAGAACCTCACTGCGTTCGGAAGGAATGGGATGATATTATGTCCTTTATGCTATGCGGTCAGCAACTTCTTTTACCTGTTGAACCCGGGCAATTTGAGGACCCACCTATAGTCAAAGGACCTAAAGGACAAGACAGAAGGGACCCTCTCGAGACGCCAACCCAACAACGCTCCGCACCAGAAGTCAGCACAGGATCTCAAACTGGCATCAAGCCAGAAGATGACATTGGGGAATGTGCCTCGGATACTGGCAACCCAAATAAGGGATAAAATGATGAGGACCTAGCCCCTCCCGTAGGGCGAGGCACAACAGCAGGAGGAGGAGACAATGATGCATATGATAGTAGCTCTAGCAGTGGCAGCTCTAGTAGCGTATCGTCAGTCCACAGTCAAACAAGCATACGTAAACCTAAAAAGATCAAGGAGACCAAGAAAAGGACAGATCGTGGTAAGACAGCAGAACAACAACAATAGAAAACGACGACAGGAATTGTGACACCTGAAACGTCATCAAAAATGTACAAACGATTGAAGGGTATCAACATGGATGCTCCAGAAAATCTCAACCGCGGAGATAAGAAATGGCGAGACTCACAGTATCTGGACACTTGATTCAACGCGATACAGAGATGGTTAAGTATGAAAGGTATAAGATAGGAATCGAAGTAAGTGTTGGACTTTATCGGATTTAAACTGCAAGGCAGCGCACTCACTACTTATAACCACAACCGCATCAAGGAAAAGGACAAGGTGTCCTTTTTCAGCTTCATGCTAGTGCTACGAGAATTCCTTATCCCTTCCACTAGCAAGAACCTCCCAATGAAGGAGTGGGAGGCCGCTTCACCCCACAAGGATGGACGACACATGGGTATCAATACATTCGCTAACTAGTTGGAGGAACTTCAGATTAAGCTTATCGACAAGGATGGAAACCAATGCATTTCGGAAGAAGTTAAATGCAGGAAATTCCTGAACTACCTACCAGATTACATGCAAACCACCCTGCTTCCCCAAATACTTGATCATGGACGTTAAATGACCTGGTCAAGAAAGCGGAATCATACGAGGCTGCGCGAAAACATGGGCGTATCTCAACTACACCCAAAGCTGCTCGACAGCCAAATACTCCATCAGTCACGAACCCTAGTTGAAATCACAATAGGGATCAGAAGACAGAAAACAAGAAAATAAGTTCTAATTCTGGAAGAACCCCTGCTCCAAAACAACAACCACCGAGGATCCTGACTGGGAAGTGGTTAACAAGACGTTAACATCACAAGATAACATGAAGTTAATCAGGGAACGCAAGTGGCTATGGTGCCTTGCACTAGGTCACACGTTCAAAGAATGCAAGAAGCAAATTTCCAAAGTACTTATGTGCACTGCCCCACAAGTCCTATCCCTGCAACACACCAGCCAACCAGTTATCGCCAAGAATAACTACAAGGGCAAAACCAAGGCAAAACCCTAGCCTACCGAAGAATTAGACTACAGCAGGGTTCGGGTAAAGGTTAATGGCCACCCTGCATTAGCCCTTGAGGATTTACAAACTACTGGCTGAGATCTCATCAATGCCCAATTCGTGCATCTATATGGCCTACCGGCGTATGGAATCGACAAGAAGTCACTCAACACCGCTATCAAAGCATCAAAGGGTGTGATAGAAAAGGTATGGGATGTGCAAATGGACTACAGAGGATATACGGAAACAAGAATGCTCTATGTAGTGCATCTTGCAGGCTGGGATATGATTCTAGGCAAGCTAGCACTTACAGCTCTGAACGCCTTAATCCCGGCCAGACCAAACCCTGTCATCATCCAACCAGAAGGGATGGCACGCTTTGTACTCAAGGAATGGAGAAACGCAGGACATGCTACAGGCCAAGTCCCATCTGCTGCACTCTTCATAGAAGATGAAGCATCATACTACCTGCTACCACTTTTCGAATTCCTTATCTCACCCATGAGTCTCCGAGAAAGTTGGGAATTCAACCCATTTGTTGAATTCACCCAACTACTTCCGGCAACCATACTCAACGAGTTCCCACTCCTCAGAAATATCAACCAACGAATCTGCCCGAAACGCGAAACTACATGGGTGCCAAAATGTCGACCCTCACACTCTAGATTTTGTCCCGAGCGTACAAGAAAGCTCACTAAAGAAGAAGCATCGGGCCGGATTTATCGTGCAGAACATGATACCAATATAGTAGTTCTGTTCATACAAGCCAAACGAGATGATCCCACCAAACCCCTGCACATCCTAGACGCCAGGGATCGGAAAGAAGTCGTTGAACCCAACCACACACCTCTACCAAGCATTGAGGAACTCATGAAGCTAGTCCCTGGTCAGAAGTGCTGGAGCAAGATTGACTAAGCAGATGGGTACCATAATATCAGAATCGAAGAAAACTTGGAACAACACCACACCTTCCTCACCCATATGGGATGTTATCGCAGTCGCATTTTGCAACAAGACGACCGCAATTCTCCTGCCACCATAGTACAGGCCAAGTACAAAATCTTTAAGGACATGGTGTTCAAGGACCTTTTCATCTACATCGACGATATTGTTATATTTTCAGACACCTACGAAGAACATGTAGCTACTTTACGAAAGGTAATACAATGACTCCTAGACGAGAAGTTTTGGTTGAAGGTTAGCAAATGCCAGTTCTTCACCAAACGTCTGGATATCTTAGGGAATATATTAACTCCGGATGGGTTATGTATGGATTGTAAGAAGCACAAGAAAGTATTGGACTTCAACGTTCCCAGCAACTGCCGGGAATTAAGAGTTATACTCGGCATTGTCATATTCCTGGGCAAGTTTTGTCTGGAATTAGCCTCCTAGTGAACCTTTCTGTCAGAACTGTAAGGTGAAAATGTACACTGGAGATGGATGGACACCCATACCAGGGCACTCGAGAAAATCAAGGAACTTGTGAATTCTCCCTAGATTCTGAAACCTTGGGACCACTTCTCGGAAGCGCCAAAGTACCTGGTATGTGATGCTAGTGATATTGGACTAGGATCATGGATAGGACAAGTAGAACTAGGATCAATTCGACACTGTCGTTTTCATTGTCAGAAATTCAGCCCTGAACAGCTGAAGTACCCCACCTACCAAAAGAAGTTACTTGCTATTGTTGACTCCCTGAAGTTTTTTGAGAGTCAGCTCCGAGACCACAAGTTCACGGTTCTCATAGATCACCACAGGACCTTCTTGTCTTGGCCACAATTAGACTACCACTGGAAAGGTGTCCTATGAATTCGTGGTTCGTAGGACCTAGTCCGGAGAATATCACGGTAAAGTTCAGGGTAACATGGTGCGGCTGACCAGTCGGGAATTATTCCAGACTCATATTACAAGTACTCCAGTAGTATTTCACAACTGCGTGCTAAATTAGTCAGCTAATACCTATTTAGCACGCAGCCGGTTGGCACATGGAGAGCGCAGGATATTTTTTCCTGTAGCAAAAACAGGAGAGTTTCCTCCTGCGATTTTCCTGTGCCACTACCAGAAAATTTAAGGATTAAAGGGCACTGTACAGATGTATAGGAAATTACACAGCGAAAGCACAGGATAGGGCACAGGGACAATTCACATCCCACCCAAACTCTACTAGACTACTCAGACTCTATATTATGTTATCCTGTAAAAATACTCTCATTCCTACCACCATGACAAACATCTCAGAAGCTAGCTCGTTGCCAAGGTTACATGTGAGAATTCGGCTTGGTCATCGAACATACAGCGGGAAAGGAAAACCTGTTGCCAGACGCTCTATCAAGGAAGCATAAATACTCCCTCCATCCCACCGAGGAATAAGACTTCATTCCTCAAAGCATCGATCCTACAAAAGACCACACCGAACTTCAAGACACTTCTATTACTACCAACAAGCTATCTATCTCTCCAGTACCAAAAGAAATCACAATGGTTTCCCGTGGCTGCATAAACTTCTAGCATACCGACTGCGACCACAACAAGTGCACAGGTCCTGACTAAGGCCTCGGTCACCACCCCTCTTGTGCCTATCTCGACGACGAGAATGACGGAGACTACGAAGATTACGACGATATTAAGGAGGAAGAAATGTAATTAGATAAGGATACCCTCTCCACGATTCCCGAAGAAATCTTTGACGGGTATGAGTTCGATCCTCACCCCTAGGGGGTTGAACATGATCAATTAAATGGTTAACATCACATCAGTGCTCCCGCAGATGATACCTCCTCCATCACCAACTACGACAATATTCCAGCCATACTTCCAAACGTTGTTAATGATCCTTGGGAACACTACAAGCAGCATCGAAAGCAACACACTACAGACTGTCACGACTACTACTGCTGCTCGCATGGTAGCTCGCATCACCAAGAGAACCGCTATTTTCCCACCACCAGATGCTCAGTATGCGGAACCCATAGATACGGATGTTTAGACTGCAATCTAGTGGAGGGAGTTTATCAGAAGGAGAAGGAATTCCAGTCAAGTTAGCAAGATTCATGGAAATTGAAGGCTACCACTATCCCTCCTAACAACAACCGATCCCCTGACACTCCCGATAGTGACCTCCCCGACCTTAACATCAAAGAAGCTCCTAACGGCACTCAGATGTAGTCTGCAGAAGAATAGGGAATTAGTCACGCTCCTATTACCCGCCACGAACCATCGGTGCAGCAACCCATACAAAACAACCCATGGGACTACAACATCAAGATTGTACCAGATGAGGAAAGGCTCTCCTTCCTCTCTGCCGCAGGCACCACCAGATCACAACGCAATACAGCTTCCGGAGAAGCTAGCAGATCCAATCAAGGTCATAACACCCTCCTATTCCCCACTAATCCTATGAGATATGTGCCAGGAGGGGGATTTATGCACGAACAACACCACACAACCACTCAGGAGAACAATCTAGTTTACGATCCTCAAATACAGGAGAAGACGTCAATTCCTCCTGCACCTACTACCACTTGTCGATGCAACTTCTGCAAAGGTGAGTGACCCTATGCATCAAAATGCGAGGTAAAACACAACGCAGACGCAGATCTGAGCTATAGAATCATGTCAGCAACCAATATGGCAAAGATATACCTCGATCTCGAAGACGGCCCCAAAGATGATCGTGATTTCTATCTCATTGCTTACGTTGACAAAGATGATAGAATGAGGGATGCATACATCACATGTATCAGGATATGCCTCATATGGAGTCAACTCTACAATGTGCCAGAAGGAAAGAAAGGAGTAAGCAAGGACAACGGGTTCTGGTACAAGAAGAATGAGAAAGGAGAATTGAGGCTGGTTTTACCAAGCACATTCGATATGAACGGTAAGAACTACCGCTAAGATGCAATCAAAGAAGCTCATAATGTTACGGCACATAGCAGAGCTGAGAAAACGTTGAAATGGTTAACGGATAAATGTATTTGCTAGGCATTTTCAAGGCTCATTAAAGAATACGTGGCGAGTTGCGATACCTGTCAATGGACCAAGTATAGCAACAAGCCACCACTAGGACAAGTAACTATGTTACATGTTCTGGCAAGAGCCTGGACGGATATCGCTTTGGATTTTCTTAGGATATCTCCTGTTTTCACTTATTGCTACACCTTATACCCAAACATTCATTTGAAAGATAATCATATGATTTACGTTGTAAGACTTTGGACGATTGTATGTAGACAATCAGGATTTATGTTTCTCATTCCAGTTTCTGATAACCTTGCGGCGGGGAAGTACACTGATACCTTTGATATGCACGTTGCTTCTGTTATCGGTTATCCCTATTATATTGTTTTTGATCGAGACACTCTCTTTATGTCAGACCATTGCAAGGATTGGGGGGCAAGAAAGGGAATCAAGTTGGAACCATCTACCGCATACCACCCCCAGATGGACTGTCAGTCAGAAATAGCTAACAAAGCCATCCTCCAGGCCACACGTGCTTGCAACGTCAAAGGAAATCAATGGCTGCACAAACTCTCCGAGATTCATTTTAAACTGAATTCTGGAGACAATACCAGAAGACAACACAGTCCATTCTTTTCACTCGTAGGCGTTGAGGCAAAGAGAGGTCCTTCTTCCTTCCCCTACCCGATCACTCCTTATATCTCCGCAGAGGAACGTCATCTTCATACCTCATGCAACCTATACTCCTCCAAAGTCCAACAGGCAAAACAAGCCAACAAGAAGCAGTCTGTTCCACCACTACTTTCAGCAGGCCAAAAGGTTCTACTCTCTACGGAGAACATCCACCTCTTAAACACATCTAGGAAACTCAAGCCTAGATTGGTCGGACCGTTCCGCATCCAACACGTCAACAAGAAGCTGAACAATTATACGTTCAATCTGTCAATGGACAGTGGACTTTCAATTATCCACAATACCTTCCACCTCAGCAATATCAAACCTTACATCGAAAACGATTCGACGAACTTTCACGGTGGTCACGACGAACCACCGGGTGAAGTAACGGAAGTGAGATAGGAAGTCGAACGAGTACTTGAATTTCGTACTGCTCCTCATACTGGTAAAATCCTATACCTAGTGCGATAGAAAAGATGCGGAAGTGATGACGATGAGTGGATCAACTTCGAAGTTATCAGTCTTGAAATTGTTCAAGACTTTTGGACAAGCGGAAACTATTCCAACACATTCAAGGAACGAAGATCCTCTAAGAAACACAAGAAGCGTCACACTCGAGGAACCCACAAGTCAATGGTTCAAACTGAACGAGACAGAGTTCTCGCCCTCAGTCCTGACGATCAAGACCTCACCTCCGCTGCTACTAACCTAGCAGAAGATATCTTTAATGTT
>Ga0307511_10003309_pt1 | contig 16590 bp, 12 predicted proteins | sample 13_EM_MG_FD_200266 | JGI IMG/M metagenome (GOLD analysis project Ga0307511, IMG submission 200266) | Populus trichocarpa ectomycorrhiza microbial communities from riparian zone in the Pacific Northwest, United States - 13_EM | ecosystem: Host-associated > Plants > Roots > Unclassified | place... | reverse complement strand
ATTAAAAATAATCTATTTTCTTGAAAATTACATGAACATGAAATTCACTTTTCAAAAAGAATTTATTTTCTGACAAATGAGGCCTTGAATTACAAGGTAAAGCTATATTTTTTTTTATAAAAAAAATTGACATTAAAGAATAGTTTCTTTTGTTAAGCATTGAGATTAAATTGAAAACAGTACTGTTAACAGTCAGTGTTACTCCAAAGCAAGGTATTTGTTAGCACTATTCCCTTGTTTTATTGTCTGCTTGCCCCTCCCCGGAGAAAATCCATGCTACTTGTTAAAAACAAATCATACAATACCTTCTAAAGACCTGTTTGCATGAAGGACATTTTATTTTTTTCAGCTACAATCCACGTATTAAACTCTCTAAAAGCCTTTTTTAATAACGAGTAAATTATAAATTAACCCTTTTAGTTTTGCAAAATGGATCAAACAGTCCATTTAGTTTGAGAAATAATTAATTAATTGATTGATTGATTGATTAGTGTTGATGATGTTTAATTAATATTTATCTATAATCCAACATATATCTTATTTTCTCATCAATCTTTTTATGCTATTCTTTTTCCTTTTCTACTCCTCAACACCAAAAAATAAATTAAGAAATATAATAAAAAGAGTAAAAATTATAATTCTAATATTAACTAAAACACTTAAAAAAAAACTAGAGTTTTTAATGATGTTTCACTACTCGTGTAAATAATAAAACACCTTCCCCTTTTTTATTTTATTTTTGTTTTTTATTTTTTTCATTTCATCATAGAATATTGTTTTATTTATCAATCTCGTGACCTAATTTTATGAGATAAGATTTAAAATTATAGTGGAGAGATAAAATTAAAATAAAAAGGACCACAATGAAAAATACATAAAAAATATATGACCAGTATCAAAGTTTATAAAAATTTTATTTTGATTCAAAAATTCATTTTGTTTAGTTTTTAATTCACGATTGTAAGATAAAAGGGGTAAAGTACAAGAAAGCTGCAATAAAAGAGAAAAAATTAGCAGTTAGCCACATTATGATGATCAAAATGACTGATCTTGGTGTCAAGTGATTCAATTTGACGAGGACAATAAATAATGATGATTTTTCCCCTATAAACATGGTTGAAAGGGTAAATTAATGTTCATTTAAATCTTTTTAATTTAGTTTATATTTACTTTTTAGATTGATTTCACAATGTTTTTGGATTAATGAGTCATTGTGTTTTCATGTGAAAATAGATGAAAAATTGATTTTTCAAGCTAACCCCCGATCCCCTGGTTTTATGGGCAATAACCTAGCAGTGACTTGCCACCCAAATTGTTTTTTTTTTTTAAAAAAGAAAAAATAAGTGGATGACCCATCATCCACTCCTGAAAAGAAACAAGCATGTATAGAGTTAGAAGACTAATTAATTATTTTTTAAAACTAATTCTTCTAACATAATATTAACTCATTCTTCTAAGTTCTAACATAAACAGCATATATGCAAAACCAAAATGTTTACGTTTTTAATTAAAAAAAAACATTATATTTTAAAATGTATGTACATCACTAACACAATTTTCCATTACATTCAAAATTAATTTGAAATTTTACCCGTGAGTGATAAAACTAATTATAACTATATTTTAAAATAGAAGACCAATTAATTATTTTTTAAAACTAAAATAACTATTTAATTCATTTTGCAAAATTACATGTACTAATTTATAATTTACTCAATATTAAATGGTTTAGAGCTGAAAAAAGAAAAGGCCCAATAAAGGCCCAAATACAGCAAACAACCAAGATTCAAGGGCGCCAACAAGACATTTCAAAACTTTAACGCTGCTCTCTCTCTTGCTCAGTTAGCTTTGGCTAGAACAGCGGATGGAGTGCTGTTCCACTTTCTCAATGTGACACAAACACAGGGCACTCAAAAATTCCGATGCTTCCTCCTCATACTCATGGACAGCACGCATGCCCTAACCTAATTCCTTCTAATTAAAATATCTCCCCTCCAGATAAGTATCTTCGTTTTTGTCTTCTCCTCCCCAAACTGATCCTCTCCTTGACGGAAATGCCGTTGAGATCCGGTCATGGACAGGGAGGCTAACCTTCCTCTCCCATCTCTACCTCCGCCAAAAAATCTCGTTCGTCCGGTCACCAACGCCGCCGACACGACTTCATCTTCGTCCTCGTTCTCTTCCTCCCCCCCGGACTTTCTCCGGCATGTCCAAGCCGCCTTCAAGCGCCACCGCCCCCTCGGTACCACCACCCCTATCTGTAACTTTTTGTACTTTCGATCTCTCTAGATCTCGCTTTTACTAAGAAGTTCTGAAAATTAGGGTTTACAATTTGGCACATTCATTCATTTATTTATCTATTGCTATTTACTATAAAATGAAATTAAGGCTTAATCCAGGAATGCTGATTACTATGTTCACGATTGTGTTAATTAATTTGGAATCAACTTCTTCATCTTGAAGTCAAGTTCGAAGATTTTGTTTTTAATTTGTGACCAGAATACTTTAATTATCACTTTTTGACAGTTAAATTGTAATATATGTCGAAGTTCTAAGTGTTTGGCATGCTCGTTTTAGGTATAATGCAAACGAATAATAGTATAAAGCCTAGGCGTACGTTGATTCCACAGCGTGAAGCATCGAGAACCGTAGCTTCAAATGTGGATCCTACTACAGGGACGAAGAAGTCTCAAGATGTTGTTCCTCTAAGTAAAGATTCAATTTTGCAAACAAAGAATCCAGTTGCTGTTATTAGGGAAACTCATGAAGATGCATCTCCGTTTCCAGGAACCATTACAAAGACGTTTGATGAGAGTTTCAATCCGTTTGATGGACAGAGAGAGCAACCAGAATCTGTTATTGCTACTAAAGAGGATAATCAGGTGCCCCTGACATGTGTAGAATCTCAACTTGTTGAGGGTAAGAGAAAAGTCCAGTTTTTGACAGTGAACAAGGCCACTTCCCAGGGTAATATACTGCTCCTTGCTTTTTTGAGTGATCGTTTGAAAGTTGGTTTTGTTGGATTACTTGTTGTTTGTCATCTAATCTAAGATGCCGTGGCAAAAGCTTTTAAGTTTTGTACTCTGGACATATATATATGTACTGTTATCTTCTAACTTGCAGGGGCCGATGATGGAATGGCCACTGGATTGGAGAACTTGTCTTCTCATATGGGTTCACTTGCATTGACAGAAATGGAATGGGATGTGAGCAATCAAGTAGAGGTGTCAAATGTGATTAATGATGAAACGAAGCAGCAGAACTTTCATAACATGGAATCAGATGTCACTTCGAGATCTGATGGAGCTGTAACATCACTGGCAAAGAGAGCAATGGTTGTTCAGGATCAGTTGCATCAATTGAGGAACTTCTTAAACCAACCAGCTACTCAATCATCTGTTGTTGGTCCATCTTGTGCTACCACAACATCTGTTCATTCTACTTCGGCACCCATGCTTAACTCAACGACTTATTGCTCTCGTCTACATACAGAGAATGGTTCTCAAGCTGCTGTCGAACCTTTGAGGGATTCTAATGCAAATTCTCAGCATGTAACTCCAAGGAATTTGGAGCAGCTGTCACATCCTTTATTGAAGGACACAAGTGCTATGCTAATTGACCTGAGAGCCACTGCAACCCAGCCTTCTACCTCTGCTATTCATTCCCAATTTAAGGAGCTTGACCTGCCTAAGGAGCAAAAGGGAAGCATGCCTGAGGCACATGACATTGCAAACAATCCTTCTCTTGTTGATAAGCCCGCTAAGGAGAGAGGACCCGCAGATGAAGGTACTGATGTCCAATCTCAGCGTCCAATGTCCAGAAACCCATCTTCAAATGTGAAGTTGGAGCCATCTAAACCAGAAAACAAAGAAAAGGTTGCAAGCAGTAAAGGCACATCAGTACCTCGGAAAAGGAGTTATGATCCAGATTTGTTCTTTAAAGTTAATGGGAAGCTCTATCAAAGGCTTGGTAAGATAGGAAGTGGAGGAAGTAGTGAGGTTCACAAAGTCATTTCCTCAGACTGTACAATCTATGCACTCAAGAAAATCAAGCTCAAGGGTCGTGATTATGGAACTGCATATGGTTTTTGCCAGGAAATTCTATATCTAAACAAATTAAAGGGGAAGAACAACATTATACAGTTAATAGATTATGAGGTACTCACTTGCATCCTTAAAAGAATCATGCTCTAAATGATATGATTTAACTGGGGCAATCATGTTTGCAATTTACTCAAACTCTATACCTTGTGGTTGTACATATGTGCTTCGAGATAACATTATAGAAGACGATAAATCTTCTGTGCCAGAAGAATAGGTCTTTTATATTGATGTTCTTTTTTCTTCTCATCAGAATCCATATCTTAAAGGCTTGACATCTATTCTTGATTTATTCATCTACTAGATCTCTAACACTCTCTTTTGGAATTAGGTGACAGATAAAGCTTTGCTCCATGAAGTCATGAGTAGCTCCATAAGTAATAAAGATGGAAGAGTTAAGGATGATGGGTGCATATACATGGTCCTTGAATACGGGGAAATTGATTTGGCTCACATGCTGGCCCAGAAATGGAAGGAGATGGATAGCTCCAACCAGACGATAGATGAGAATTGGCTTAGATTTTACTGGCAGGTCCTCGGGCTTCACCTGGCCTTGCATCATAGTTGCAGTTTAATTTATATTAACACTCTATAGCTATTTCTAATATTACAGATTGATAGCTATAGCTACTAATTCAGATGTCAGTTTTTAATGCTAGAATGAAGTCATTTTGAACAGTGGGGAGCATTTTGTCTTTGTTTAAAGGAAGCACTGTAATCATGCTCCTGTTTTCATTATTGGGACTTTGTCTGCATCACGGGGTGGATAAGTTTCTAATGTGGCATGATGTTGATTATTGACATTTTTTCATTTTCCATTTTCAATCTCTCTCATAGTTTGTATGGAAGGGGATTTGGCATGGATGAGGAAACACACTTGTTTATATGAGCAATGCAACATTGTCTTCATATGATACTAACAAATAGCAAATTTACATCATCTTGAAAACACACAGAATTTGTTGGTCTAAGGCATATTTTTTTGTTTTATTCATTGTTATTTGAATGGCAGTGCAGATTGACATTGTTTTGTTCAAATATTTTGCAGCAAATACTTCAAGCTGTCAATACCATTCATGAGGAACGTATTGTGCACTCTGACCTGAAGCCAGCAAATTTTCTTCTTGTCAAAGGTTCTCTGAAGTTGATTGATTTTGGTATCGCCAAAGCCATAATGAGTGATACCACTAATATTCAAAGGGATTCACAGGTAGACTTTACTTATTCCTTGTATTTGGTTTTCCAAACTATTATTAGATTTAGAAGTATGATTGCATCAGAATGCAGATTCCACCTTGTATGTGCCCTTCTGTTGATTGACCACATGTTGCCACTAAGAACACGCCCTTCTTTTGTTCTGTGTATTTTTGGATGAAGAGGATTGCTTAATTGTCAATTTAGCTTATTTAAGAGGTTCTTTAGTTAGTATTATTTTGCTTAGTGGTTCATATTCTGTTTCTGCAGGTAGGTACCCTGAGCTACATGTCTCCAGAGGCATTCATGTGCAATGAGAGTGATGCGAATGGAAACACCATAAAGTGTGGTCGACCATCAGATATTTGGTCCCTTGGCTGTATCCTTTACCAAATGGTGTATGGAAGAACCCCCTTTTCTGAGTTCAAGACTTTTTGGGCCAAGTTCAAAGTTATAACAGATCCAAACCATGAGATAACTTATGAGCCAGTTTCCAACCCATGGCTTCTTGATCTTATGAAAAAATGCTTGGCTTGGGACCGGAACGAGAGGTGGAGAATCCCTCAATTACTTCAACACCCTTTTCTTGTTCCACCAGTACCAACTCAACCATCAGTATCTCAGAAACAAGGTTGTAAACTGCTTCAACTTGTCTCAGAAACTTGTAGCGGTGACCAAGAAGCTTCTGTGCTATGCCGTGAGCTCCAACAATTGCTTAACCCAGGTACTCTCACACCTGAGTCATCAACATCGCGAGACCAACAATGTAAGTTGCTCTCGCAGATGTCTAAGCTTTGTTTTCAGCTCCGGGAGTGTTTAGCAAAGTTAGAGAGAGGATAGGAATGGTTTCAGGTAGTCAACTCTGGGAAGGTCTTCTTCTCGTTTGGGAATATGAGAAATCTTGTCCGTCCACTGTAAGGTGTACACATCCCTGTTGTTTAATTATGCCTTCAAACAGAAGAATTGAACTCCAATTCTTTACTTGTATGCATCTCCTTTTTGAAAGCGCGCAGCGCGACAAAGGATGTGTAATCTTTCACTTGCTTTGCGCAACTTCTATGTAAGATAGCACAGTACTGACATGATTTTCTACTTAACTGTAATAGCTATTTGTCATGGATCTTCTGAGAAAATTTTCAGCACATTGTCTAGGGAAGCAAGTAACGATAAATAATAATAAAAATAACAAAAACAACCCCTGGTGGCGGAAAACCTAAATTAACTCCTGTGTGGTAACTTCAGGATTTTTACCGAAAATGATTTTTTTTTCCTCACAGGTATTGTTTAGAATACTTTGGCTCATGCAAATGCGAGTTCCTGGAATGGTAGGGTACTTATATCATACTCGATGTGAGAAGAAAAACTGCCTGCTCCTACGATTTTGTTTTTTTCCAAACTATAGTGGCGTGAGCAATTTGTACGGGTTTGCCGGGGTTCCCTTGTGCCGGTGAATTTTTGCGTCCTACTATTGATTGATTATGGAAGGCAGTAGAAAAGGAACGAAGCCGGTTGTGAGCTCCATGATTGATTACCTCCTATGACTGTATTAACTGAATGCTTCCATTAAGGAAGTTGACGAGGGCAAATCGTATCAAACGAATGACAGAGTAATTACCATCTCATTTTGCAAATTTCTACAAAGGTAGGGTCTAACCATCAAACGAATAGAAGGCGCAACAGACTTTCGCTTATCCTTCTCAAGCAGGGAGAGAGACAGCGATGCAACTTCCAGTCTGATTTCTGAAGATCATACACAAACACAATTATTCACTCATTTTTTTGAAAGAAAAAATAATAGATGGAAGAACTAGCCGCGCTTGTATCTGGTAGTTGAGTAGAATTGTTAATATTTTAGACTGGAGAGTGTAGACGATTCCAGTATTATTTTAAATTTAAATATTTAGTCTCACCTTCCCTTCCCTTCCTCCAATTTTCACATTCGCAAAAAATGCCCTAAAATATTGGGCTATGTAATTTCTTTTGTCATAAAATACCTCTCCGCCGTTCCTTCTGCGAATAACGTATCGCTTTTATAATCCAACGGCTCCAAAACGTCAGTGACAACAAACTTTAAGCACCTGCTGTTCCTATAACACGTGTTGTGTTCTCCGCAAACTAAACTTCTAACTCGGTAGAGAAAGAGGTTTTTTACGACTTGAATTGGACCCCAAGGGAGCGGAATCTAGCTAATGCCAGAAAAACTTCTCTCGCGCTTCTCTCGCGCTTCATTCACGCTTCCTCACCTGCGTTTTCTCTCTCCACAATCTTCTCTCTCGCTCCGCTCTCTACATAACTTCATTGCTCCTACAAGCCAGAAAAGCCCATTCACTCTATCTCGATCAGTTGCAGCCGCTACAGGTACGTGTCAGATGCCTTTACCTTTCTTGACAACTGGAAATGCTTTTAAATCTTGATTTGTTGCTGCTGCTGTTGTTTTGGTTCAGCAATGGATAACAGCAGCAGCACGCCTTGTAAGCTGGTATTATGCGGAAAATCATCTGCAGAGAATGAAATTGCTAAATCATTAATGAATAATAACACTCTTAAACTGCCTGATAATGTGCAAGTCTCTACTCTCTTGCACTCGGAGATTATTAATAAGCAGCAGCGGCAAGACGAAGAGTCTTTCTGTATTGAACGGTTTATGAATTCTCTTTCAACTAATCAATTCGGTAGATTACTCATCTGGTCGCCGATATTGCCTTCAACTCATGATGTTGTTTCCAAGTAAGAATCTCCAATTTCAATTTTCCGATTTTTTTCGTGTGTATAATAAATTCAGATGCTTAATTTTCTTCTTCTTTTTGACAGTAATTTTGGTGAGCTTCCAATTGGTACTGTTTGCGTTGCTGATGTTCAATATAAAGGGCGAGGTTTGTGATATAAATTTCGTGCTGTGATTTCGGATTTCCAATGATCAATAGTTATAACTTTGTATGTTTGATTGTGCAGGTCGATCAAAGAATGTATGGGAATCTCCAGCAGGTTGCCTGATGTTTTCATTTACCATTCAAATGGAGGATGGACGAGTTGTGCCTTTGTTGCAATATGTAGTGTCTCTTGCTGTTACAGAGGCAATAAAGGATGTTTGCGACAAAAATGTTGGTTTTTTTTTCCCTTCTTAATTGAAGGGTGTTGCCAGTCATTAACTAGTTATAACCTTGCTCTTTCTTATTTGATAACTAAATATCGCTTACTTGGTGATGTTTACTTGACAAGAGAACATAATGACTTAAACAAGTAAATTAGTCAAGTTGCATTCAGAGTATGTGATCTTAGAGAACGAAGTGCTAGTAACTCATTACGTTGGTGTGTGAAAAACATAAGTTTTTTAAGAATTTTCACCTGATAGTGTCGGATTGAAAGGTGGCTTGTGGCTGCTTTACCCATCAATGCCATGCATGATTGTTTTATTGCAATTTTTCAGCCAGCCAGTATGTGAGTTTGAGGTTTGATTCACTCATTTGGGAGTATATGATTTATTTCAGGGCTTACCGCGTATTGATGTTAGAATCAAATGGCCAAATGATCTTTATTTGAATGGTCTTAAAGTTGGAGGCATTCTCTCCACCTCAACATATAAATCAAAGAAGTTCAATGTCAGTACCGGTAAATATAATTCTTTTTCTGTGATCTGCAATTGTTTTCTGATGTTCACACTTCCATATTGCTAACTGGCTACTTTGTTTATTCTTTATCACTTGTTCTCTATAATCCAAATCATAGAGAAGGTTGGTTCTAAGTTTGCATGTATGATACAAATAATATAGTATCACAATCTTGCAGGTATAGGCTTGAATGTCGATAATGAGAAACCAACAACATGCTTGAATGCAGTCTTAAGAGAATTGTCTGCTGCTGCATGCACATTAAGAAGAGAAGATATTGTTGCAGCCTTTCTAAATAAATTTGAAAATTTTTATGATCTTTTCATAAATGGAGGTGAGCCAATACTTTTTGAAAAGTCATATCCATCATCAATATGTCATCTCATTTATCAATCATTCTGTAGAAATGTCATCCAGACATGCCAACCTTCTTTGGTTTTATCATGTCGAAAGTTGAAGCTATCATTTTCTTGTAGCAATTAACTGAGTTTATTTCCAGATAAATTCATTTGATAAGGGCCCATACTTGAAATGTTTCCTTAGAAATCCTGCTAGGTTAAAAGGCATGTATGTCTATGCATGATTATTCCAGTTGTTTCTTGAAGGTATGCTTGCCACGTAACATCATAAAAGGAAGAGAAACAACACCTTGGTAACTTAAATTTAAGGATTATTGGATATAGGATGAAAAAAAGAAGAAGCTATCCTGGAAATTTTAATATCTGTTAGTCAAACTTTTGAGGAGATAGAACTTCGTTACAGAAGCTCAAATGATTGTTTTTGAGATTTATTTATAGCTTCATGGCTTCATCCCCTCCCTCCCATTGCATTTGTGGAATAGATTTTTATTTTAGCTCTATGGTTATCTTTTTTATTCTTCCCCTTGGATACTTGCAGACTAGTGTGCTTGGTTTTTGCTGCTTTTAATTCTTGTATTACTTACATATTGTGGGATTTAGGGGTTTGCTTCAAATTTCTTCCAGATATTTGTTTGTTGTCCCCTAGCCTGGTAAAGCACCAGCTGGAATTGGCTTTATTCAGAAATCAGAAAGCATTGCAATGAGCTATTCTTATTAAGTTCTCTAAGATAGATTGAGGGTGCTGATTTGATACTTTTCAACCAGTCACGGAATGCACATGCTAATTCTTAACCAACTGCTTCATGTAGTTCTGCTTGAATCAGCTCGAGGGATTTTAGAATGGTAGGATAATGGATTGAATTTATATGGTTTATTAACATGAATGGTGAAGTTTGATAGCAAAAGGGTGAAGATTTGATGGCTTTTTTTTTTGGATCCCCAGACTCTACTCATTTGTCCCTGGTTAATCATATATGGAAGGGCTAGATACACTCTAAGGTTAAGTTATCTAAGGTTAAGTTTTTTGTTCGGTTAGTTCTCAAAAACATAAATTCCAATGACTTGTTACAAGTTACTAATTGTGTTGATGTTGTTTCCTTCTCTCTTTTCATAGCTGCATCAGAAAATTCTTTAGAAATAGCAGTTTGTTTCTAGTGACTTTTTTCATTTCTCTTGTCAAACTAATTGTATTACTTATGATAATAATAATAACAATAATGCCACGTTCATTCTTTCTGTGTTTTTTTTTTCTTTTGGCATGTCATCCAGGATTTCAAACTCTTGAGGAGCTTTACTATAAAACATGGCTACACAGGTAAGACATGCTTTTTTATCACTCTCCAGCGTTTTAACATGATTCCCTCTTTGTTATGTTAATGATTTCCTTTTCTGGGTGTGATTGTTTACTTTATCTAATGTAAGGGGCACTGGAAATGTTTATAATTGGTTAAGGTAGATGTTCATTCAAATCAAAGATGTTTTATCGGTTTCTCATTTCATCACTTCCTCTGAAATTTTATGTCCATACAAGTTTTGAAGGAGATAATCTTCAAGATACATAGCAAAGGAGGTCCATCATCTCCTGTTATTTCTATTGCCATGAAATGTATTGAGGTCCATAGAAGTTTTAGATTACTTTTTTAATGAATTCCTTGCACCTGAGAATGGTGCTTGGCAACCTGAAAACAATTTGACTGAAATTAAAAGGGAAAAAAATCACATTCTAGTTGCCATATGGAAAAAGAATATGGTTTCACACACTTTGCTTCAGCTAGGATGATGTGGTGTTCAAACCAATGAATCATCTGTTATCTTCTCAGTAATGTCCCTGTTTCAGCTGCTCACATTATCATTGGCCTTTGGATGTGTTGACCGTACAAGTGTACCTGGTTAATTTCCACAAATCTTTCTGTCAACTATTTTCTCATCCCCTACTCAATATTCTCACGTGTTTTGATTCCCAATTCGTTTTTTTTTTTGGTTTTTACTTTTTACACATCACCAGATTTCTATTCGCTCTGCTTTAAAAATTCCTCATATTGAGCTAGATAACTGCTCAACTTTCTGTGCTATAAGACAGCTGATCTGACATGTTTAAACTGTTTAGACAAGCATGTTTCAGCGATTTGTTTTCTGGGAACACCTTTCACAAATTTGCAAAATTTTAATTTTTTTTCATATGCTTCTATAATTGGAACTTCAGAGGCTATCTCTGTTATCTTGGACCATAGTTATGTTCTTTATCCTGTACTAAACTCTTGAATTCAATTATCATAATCTGCAATACATTTGTCATCTTTTGCATGTATAGTTATGATTTTGTTTTGAGATGTTCATGTAGTGGGCAGAGAGTTATCATCCAGGAGAAGAACGAGAACCAAGTAGTGGAGAACGTGGTCACCATTCAGGTATGACCATTGATATGGTTCCTAGATAGCATGCTACCTTGCAATTTGAATCCACTCTTTTCTCCTATGGAGATCTGAGGAACAGTTTTATTCTGTTACACATTACAAACTGAAGATCCATATTTGATTTTGTAATTTCAGTTTCAATGTTGAAGTTTGGAAAAAATTAGTTACTTAAGCCTCTTGATATGACAAACCTGTTATATGATATTCCGCAAAATAAGGTGCCATTGCATTTTGCAATGGTGCTAAATAAGTGGAAGTGTCATGTTCCTTGTGCCAGAGCCTAAGATTTAGCTGATTGTTTTATTTACAGGGTTTGACATCCTCGGGTTATTTGCTAGCTATCGGTGAAGACAATCAAATGTGTGAACTTCATCCTGATGGCAATAGGTAGATTGGCTTTACCTTTCCAGATATATATTGTTGTTTAGGATATTCTACACTTGTTCCAAGTTGAATTTGAAGAGAATTTATGAGTTTGTGTGTTGCTGGGTTGTGCATGAGTAGTACTTATTCAACAAAATCATCGTGCATAAGTCCTTCTTTGCTTTGAAGTTTTCTACAATTGACTGAGGAGCTGTATAAAATTCCAAGAGGCAATGTGATAAGCAAACATAGTGCTAGGTCTGTGAAGATTTTTAGATATCCGATGATTTCATTTCTTCAAGTTTGCTCTGTAGTTAAGGCTATTAAGTTCAATTTCGCAATAAGCTTATGTTTCTTTCATTCAAGTTCGTGTGGTAAAAAGAGAGAGATAAAAGGGTATGTGTGCATGTTTGAATATTTGTCTCCTGATTTCTCCTCCAATAAGATTTAGGGTGCCTTTGGCACTATGGACGAAACGTTTGTGGCTGCAGCCTCATCGTTAGCTTTCTCATTGCTTTCCAGTCATCAGCATATCAAAACCACTTTTACCATGTCTTTAGGTAGCTGTACGAGGAAATGATGTGTTGATGTATCCTATTTTCTAATACAAGGATTACATGGACCCATGTGCATAGTGTCCTCTATGTAACTTTTCTCAACCCAGATGTCTCGAGCCCTTGGCTTGGTTCGTGTTTTAATGGGCCGTTAACAACTTTCCGTGTTTCTAAATTTTCCTTTCATCAAATAAAAAACAGTTAGAAACCCCTGTGCTACTAAGTGTTACTATCTGCTATTATCTACTTGCTTTTCACTGAAATATGCTGAGATTGGTATCGTATAGTTTTACATTCAGATGATTTGGTTCCATACAGAGAACTTTCCTCATTATCCTCCTGAGATAAGTAATCACAGTTGTTTGTTCTCATTGGCTACAGTTTTGACTTCTTCAAAGGACTAGTCAGAAGAAAACTTGAATAAAGAAGATTCCCTAGCATCTTCCACTGGAGGCAAAAGTCATGTTGGAACAGCTGCGCAAGTGGAGATGTTTTACGAACTGTATTTCTTATTTTCGTTTAATTAAATCACTCTGCCCATATTTATCTTCAAGTTGCTTTGTTTAAATGAGATATTGACAAAACTTACACAGGTCTTTCTTTAGTTTTTTTTTTCCTTGCAAGTGCAAATCTTTATTTACTTATGAATTAGGTCAGATTCCTTCACCCAATATATATAATTAAGGTCAGGTCATCTAAATTACGAACATTGTACAGCGTATTGTACATTTGCAAACCGAGATCACATACTTTTTTAAGCTGTTTGTTACTTTGCGGAGAGCAGATGTAGATCTCTAGCAATAATCAATCATTTGTTAGAAATTTGGTCACTTTTGTGCCAGCTGTGGAACGATACCAAAGAACAAATTAATCCATAATTGATTTGGTCTTGTGGTTCTTTGATTATATTCTTTGTTCAAAAGGCCATATTGAAAGATGTGTTTGCTTTAGTTTTGTTAGCTGGATCCTTCCACCCATTATCAACCAGGTGTCAGACTAATATGGCTGTCATTGTTTTTCTACTTTATTTATCACTCTTGATTTGTTGAAAACATGCAGGGCAAAGATTTTTCTTCCAGGCCGATGATCACTCATCAGGACATACCTTGACTGGTGTGCAGTCTAAACCTCAGACACTGGTACGCCCTATGATTGAGGGGAATCTGTGTTATTCTCCGCCCTTTTCTCTCTCTGCATTTTATTTTGGGAAGGAAAAGAAAAGGACCCTCCACCCCCTTAAACACCAGCTTCTGCATAAAACAAAATTTTCAAACTTGATATGTATTATTGGGGCGGCCGTAACCCGTTATCGGGGTCCATGTGGCAGACATTGTCTTCATTGCTGTGTGTCAATATGGATTTATGTTGAGGTGTAGTCTTCTTCAAAAGGCTGCAAAAGAGCAAGTAAGATAAAGTTCATTCGTTCTACTTCGTTGTCGTCTATAAAAGATTCTGGGTTCCGTTTCGAAGTTTGAAGGTCCCCTCGTATATCAAAAGAGCGCCAAGTTGCAGCTTTTGTCCATCTTTTGCATGTCTTGCATGAGATGTTTGTAGATTGTCGACGCATTAGGAAAAACCACTCGTTGTTGCTTAAAATTTGGTGCGGATGCTGTGTTTATGTATGCTGGTTGTTGCTTGTAGCGGAGGTATAAGAATGTTTTGTGATTCTCAATCCTTTGCTTGCTGGCGGAGAAGCAATTCATGGATTAGATCCAAAAACAAAACGTCTTTTTTAACATTTGTTGTGTCCCGATTGGTTAACTTGGCTTTTCTTGCTGAAAATGACCTATCCGGTGTTATTAGATGTGTTAGCACCTTCTAAGAGGATGATTGAAATGGAGGGTGGCTTTTTGCATTTGACCACGAGTGGTGATAAAATTCGACTCTCGATGAAAGTTCAATCATTTGTTTTTTTTTTTTTTTTGAAAATTGGACGTTACACTGTAGACTGAGAAGGACAAAAGAAAAAACTGGATGTTACAAGCGTGGAGTACTGTTACTTCAGCCAGCCTTTTCTTTCCTTTTTCTAAATTGGCTCATCGAGCAAGAAAAATACCAAATCACCAATTTCCTTGTACGTCTTTCTGACTTGGTTATTTTAGCAGGCACATGGCTTTGGTGGCGAATTTGACATGAAAGATCAAACAAACACGAAATGTCAAAAGTAATTATGCCTTTAAATGCAGAATGGATGGGTTATATTCACCCTCCTTGAGGTTGTAACAGCATTATTCGTTCCTCTTTTAAAACTGTAATGTAGATGTTTGGGTCAGCTCATGTGTATCTCGATTAATTTTTTAAAACTGTAATGTAGATATTTGGGTCAGCTCATGTGTATCTCGATTAATTTTATGAATCTAGAATGACATGATGAATCAAACAAACTCTAGAGCAACATGATCAATCAAACAATTTTTGTCAAGCCAGTAGCCCTGCCAGGATTAATGATCAACGTGATGCTTTGTACAGGACAACAACAAAATGAAATCTTCATCAATTTCGAACATCCTTTGAAGGGAAGCATAACAACTGTGTTTAGCCCTCTTCGGTCCGTGAGGCGTTCTTGGGAAGCAAGTCTGAAGGTCGAGCTAACTAGCTTAAGGCTGGTTATTAACTAATTCCTACAAAAGGATTCGCCAATCATTTTCAAATCTTAATGGCTCGGAATCGGTAATATATATGCTGATTCCCGTATTCCAGTGTTCAGACTCCACATTCTCTTATGATAAAAGCTCTTAAATGTCAAAGGGACATGAATAGAGATGGAGATAGAGGCAAGTTCAAGTTCACATTGTAATAATGTTCGGTGGGTTCATTATGCTTCGAGACCTAGTTGTGGAGGGGGAAAAGAATAGGATCAGTCTAGTAGACCTTGAGCATAATCACATGGCCAGCAGGCATGGTGGACCAGGGTGAATCAAATAAAATGAGGTTAATACATGGAACTGGAATGTGGAGAGAATAAAATTGCTGAAAGATGGAGTTGAAGAGAAATTTCTCAAATTCCTTTCTCATCTACAGGTAGAGTACTTAAAACAACAGTAACTTGATTTTTAGTAGCAATTTGTAGTTTTTATTCTATGCTATCGTGTCAAGCCACTGACCTACCGTGTGCAATTACAATTTGCATGTCTATTACTATAAGCCATCGTCGTCGAAGAGTGATACTGCACAAGTTTTTTTGTTTTTCTGTTTTCGAACGACCCAACATTGAGACTTTGAATTTAACTTCGATGCTATATTTGCTGGTTTCAAAGGTTGGTTTCTTGATTTGATTTTATAAGGTAGATTAATTTAGGAAATGTAGCTTAAAGATATTTTAAAATAAATCTAATTTTAATTAATACATAAATTGATTTGAAGATATGTATAAATATCGTATCATCGAGTGCCCGGACACGTATATTAACGAGTCATGTTGACAAAGGCGAAAATAGATATGGTAGAAGGCAGGCGATTTTCAGTGTGGTTGCGGGTGCTTTTCAAATAACTTTTCTTGCTAAAATGCATGCCAATGATTTTTTTTATTTTTTAAAAATTATTTTTAACATCAGCACATCAAAACGATCCAAAACATACAAACCATATTAAATTTTAATAAAAAAATTTAAATTTTTTAAAAACACAGCAGCAGCCGCGTTCCCAAATGTTCCCATTAGTTCTTTCTCCCAACGGTATTAACTTTATTGCGGTGAAATCTTACGACTTTTTTCCCTCCCGAATAGAAAACATGCATGACCCAATTATTAACCCTATACTTTAGAGTTTGATAACGATTAACGAAGAAAATAATGATCACCTCTCTCGCTCCCCGTATCATAATGGTTATGCGTGCTTGCCCGCATGCAAAGATTTATTTGATTTGATTCTAGCTAGGAATGAATAATTGGCCTCTCGGCGAAGATGAGTCAAAAAAGTTGGCACCAGCTACTCCAATCCAAAGTGGATGGGTCCATTCATGTCGTCTATAATTCTATTCAAACTCAGGCTATCTTCTG
>Ga0307511_10003308_pt1 | contig 16591 bp, 9 predicted proteins | sample 13_EM_MG_FD_200266 | JGI IMG/M metagenome (GOLD analysis project Ga0307511, IMG submission 200266) | Populus trichocarpa ectomycorrhiza microbial communities from riparian zone in the Pacific Northwest, United States - 13_EM | ecosystem: Host-associated > Plants > Roots > Unclassified | place... | reverse complement strand
TAGAGGCGTAGCAATTTCTTGAGTGAACGTTGGGTGCAAAGTGCCAAAATGTTTCAAGTGATTCTAACAACAAAATTGCAAAACGATCTCTTAACTATCATGGATTTATCCTCTTCGACCGACACGCCTTATCAAAGTCTCCGAACCATCAATTTCGTTGATTCTTGGCACAGTCGCCAGCCAATGCATCGAAGATTAACCAAAGACTACTATATTATTATTATTATTATTGTTATTATTATTATTATTTGTGTGTGTGTGGAGCCAAGACCAACAAGTAATTAATTATCAGATCCCACAATAATTGAGTGCCAAAAACAAAGGGGTTCGGTAGCTGGTAGGCCCTCCTCCAGGCTGATTAGAGATGGATACAGATGCCCTCTGCCTTCTGTGTATGTTTTGCAAATGCAGCACGAAAAAATCGTAGCATAATAAGATGATCAGTGACTAGCTTCTGGAAATTGCATGGTCTTTGTCACGACGACAAACCGCCATGTGTGCCAGTTGTTGGTTGATCGATATAGCATGCAAGTCCTTCTCAGGTTGATTAAACCAAGAGGGTGAATGGAAACAAGTCATGATCAAAAGAACATGTGGTTCCGGCGAGAGAATCTGTGGACCTCCCCCTTGCAGCTGGTTGAAGGAGGAGAGACCACCATTCGTGGGTTTTTCCCTTATCTTCAGGGTTGTGGATGAACTATATGAGGATAGCTACACTTGATACCCTTTTGAAGCCCATGGCCATCATGATCTTGCTTTAGCGGCTAGGAAAAACCAAGGAAATATGAGAACATGTAGAGTTGCGCATTATTGATACCTTTTCTGTACCATCTTTTTGCTTTTGTTAGCATCGTTCAACCAGGTTTTTAAATATTTTTATTTTTTTTATAGTTTTAAATTAGTTTTTTTAGATGTTTTTAAATTGTTTTAATGTCCTATATTAAAAATAAACTTTTAAAAATATATTAAAATATTATTTTAATATATTTCTAAATAAAAAAAACACAAAAATATAAATCCTCTAAGACTGCAAAAAGGAAAGGAAGAAGGTCCTCCACAGCTTTAATTGACTGAGTGGGTGCTAACTGCTAATGATGAGTAAAAATAAAGAAATTACACTATGAATTTCATCAAGCACCCCCACACCGCTAGAGACAGAAAGAAAAAAGAAACCACAAAGATTTGGCCTTAAATTCTTCCGTCCAACCATTAGAATCCAAACTTTCAAGGAGTCCATGTGCAATTTAAAACTTACAAGGCATATAGTTTATTCTTTAATTAACTACTCACGAATTAGAGGTTGATTTTTTACTTAAATATATTAAAATAATATTTTTTATTTTTAAATTTTTTTATAATATTAATATATCAAAACAATATAAAAAAATTAATATGTTTTTTTTTTTAATTAAATTTTAGCCAATCTGCTAGCTGGCCGGGGCTTGATTGATGACCATTTATTATATTTGTATTGTACAGCCACAGCTACAGTTTCTAGCACACACCGGTTACTTGAGCCACAAAGACACGCAAATCCATGGTCATTTCCCATGCCACGTCATTGCTTATTTCCTTTACCTTTCCTCTAGCCTCCCTTCCCGGCAGCCACCCCCACCAGCACCACAATGCTGACCAGACCAATTAATTAGCCCTGCTCTCCTGCACCCGTATCCACACTAACACTCAACCTCCCCTCACCTAATCATCGTTTATCCTCCTCCTCGTTTTTCCTTCAACAATATTTTTATTCTCCATCAAAAAATAATTTTTGTGTTCCAAGATTTATTTATTTATTATTTTTTGTTAATTCCTATAGAATCTCAGCTAGGTTACTTATCCATGTGAAATATATATATATATATATATTTTTGTAAATCATACCCATCACTCAATTACTATTTACAAATCTTTTTTATTTATTTACGTGAGTGTCTGGGCTAGTTTGCTCGCACCACGACTAATTCCACGGCTCGCTGAACACCCTGCAAACCCAATAAGCATGTAAAGCACCGCGGGGATGACAGACATATACATAAAAACTCAATCCCAGAAACAACAGAAGAAGACAAGCCCTTCCAACCACCAAGCCAATACCCTCAGTGCTACTATTTACAAATCTTAATCCTATAGGTGGTCCAACTAAAAGCCCGATGTTCGCACGTTTAAGACAAAGCTCATGTGATATAGTAAACCCGGTTCCAGAGAACAACAAATCAAGTTAGTTTTGTTTTGTAAGTTGCTCATAACTTTCCAATTAGAACCAAAACTCAAATCTCCCAATCTCTTCTTTCTTTAATTTTTTTGTTCTTTCTCTTAATCTAAAAAAGAGGAGACAAATCTATCGAAACTAGGGTTTCTCATTCATCTGTTCGGATACAAGCTCGAAACACAATCACAACTCCTTGTTTTTAAGGTATCCGCATTACATTACGCTTGTAATCTGATCTTGATTTTTTGAACCTATAGCCTTCTTTTAGCAATTGATTGGTTTCTTGATCCTGAGATTGATTCAGCCAAGAACGCGAAAGAAAGTGAATATTTTGATTTTTCAAATTTCTTATTTATTTAGTAATAATATTGAGTTCACGTGCATCTGGTGAGCTTGAGAAATCTGTTTTCTGCTCGCTTTGTATGGATTGGGAGAGATCTATTTTTGGTGCAATTACGTCCTTTTCTATTTTAGATTTTCTTTTGGATGATTCTTTATTTTGATATTAAATTCTTTATTTTTCATATGTGAATTTATTGTATAGACTAGTGGCAGTTCATTGAACCCGTACCTTTTAATTTTTCTTTTCTTATTCATTAAATTTATGTAAATTCATTGTATTTATCAGTGATAGTTCATCGAACCTGTACCTTGTGATTTTTCTTTTCTTATTCTTTGATTTTTTTTTATTTGGTGTTAAATTTTGGATGGAACCAAAAATGTGAAAAAAAATCCAACCTTTTCGAAGTTGTTTCATCATGAAAGTGAAAATCATAAGGAAAACATGAAGGGCAATTTCTTTTTTTTTTTTTGTTTCATTTAAAGCTAGTTGGTTTTGTTGCTGCATATAAGGTTGCTATCTTCTTTTTGGTTGTCAACGTCAGTTACTCTATTTTTGTGTGTTAACACTGTGTTTATTGTTGATTCCTTTTTACAGGGGTAAAGTACTCGTTGTCTTGCCTATTTCCGCTCTTCAATCATCAGACCTTGGATTAATTGCAGTTTGTTGAGTTTTTCTGTGATCAATTTGCTAGGTTGATTTTTTTGTTGATTTAATGGCTGTGGCATTTACCAATCTTTCATGGTGGTTATGGAGTGGAAAGCATCAGGAACCCAGAATTTCAAATGGGTCTTCTTTAAACGCAAGACCTGACTCAGATTTGTGGGAATCGTCGGATACTCTGAAATTTCCTTTGGTTCAGACTAATGTGGCATCCTCCTCTAGAAGGGTTAAGAGAAAATGGCACAGCCGGGAAGAGCGGAAAATTGATAGGGAATATGATGTTGTTCTTGTGCCATCTGATGGTGGCTGTGTTTCAGGGTCAGAGTCTGATGATTCGGATTATTCCATTGGGTGGTTAGAGCCTCATGGACCTGAATTTCAGAGTGATGATGATACGGACAACAGTTTTGCTGTGCTGGTCCCATGTTATGGCCGTGTTCAAGATAATGCATTTGAGGATAAAAAGAACAATCTGTTTGGTGCTATTGTTAACATTCCAGATGGTAAGAGCCATTGCTCTTCCAGAGTTCTTTTTATATTTTGGTTGCTTCTACAAAATCTTCTATTTGCCTCTTCCACTGTTAGTGTAGGTTTCCTTATGCTGTGTTGATTAATAGTTCACTAGGTAGATTATCACGCCATTAGTATTGCAATAACCATGGTGTAAAGGATGGTGAAGTCTTTAGAACTGTTTCTGCTACCTGACTTGTCAGCTCTCCTTTCAATGATAAATGAACAGGCTATTATGAAATCATTTAAAACAAAAAATGATTACTGTGATGTGGCAAGGAAAGCCATTCAACGTCTTCTGTACGCAGGCAATCTTAACTAAGTTACACAAAGAATGCGATTGCCTAAGAGAGCCTTTACTTCTACATTGGAATGTAATTTGCTATAGTTATTTACAATAGTCTTTTTGGCATGGGCTATAATCTAGCCATAATTTATTAGACATTAAGAGGTTTAAAAAGGAGAAACATCTAACATATTTTCTAGGTTTGAGAGCCTTGAACAGCAATCTGAATTATTTCACACTAGTGTTTCATTTTGTCCCTTACTGGTTGGTTACTTTGGTAGTCAGCTAATTGAGCAGTTGCTTGTCACTGCATAAAAGGATGGTTGTTTGAATTCCATACATAATCAATGCACAAAAATATCTCCTACATTATTAGGTGTTTAGGAGTTGCCTTCTTTTTCCCTTTTCCTCTTTCCAACAAGGTTCAGAAGAGGAAAATTGTTCCGCGTCTTGCATATATATATATATATATATATTGTGATTATGTATCTGGATATCTACTCTACTTGATGGATTTTATGTTATGAATTGTTGTTCCTGGTCAGTTTTTAGAAGCAGGATGCTTGTTGATTGGATTCTTTGTGGGAAACTGTATTTCTGTAATTGCTTTCACTTGCCTCATGTCAACAAGACTCTGAACCCTACCTCCTGAACTACCCTTGCTTTGCCCTTCCCGCCCTTCATATAGTTTTGCCATATCTCGGCACTCATCCCAATATTTACATTTATCTTTCTTTGAGAAATGTTTTGCAATTTGCATCGGCTGAACTATTGAATGATCACAATTTGAGCGCAGCTGATGAAATTTAAGAAAAAGAAACGAGTACTGAACTCCACTCCTATTTCTTGTTTATCTATGCTTATTGGCTTTTTGCTGTTTAATCCCTTTTGTGATGTCATATTGATTGTAAATATATTCATCTAAGTGGTTGGTGGAAGCAAAATGTATTTTTTCTCTTTCAACCTGTCTTAAAATGTGATTGTTTCTCTGTGCTGAGTTCTTAACTTTATTTAACTTCAATGTGCAGAGAGCAAGAAATACATGGAACAGTGGCTTTCTTCCGTCCAGAACATCTGACATTTAGTGCTGCTAATGATTTCACTTTACTGTTCATTGTGTTATACTTCTGTAACTGCCGGGTCTTCTGGCAGAACCCATCCTTCTGTTTAACGTAGAAAATATTGTACATAGATATGGGGAGGACTTGAAAGAAAAAGAAAAAAAAAGGCGAAAAGAAAAAAAAGAAGAAAAAAAGAGTGTAGCTGGTCGGGTTTATTGCTTGCCAGTAGAAGAAGATTGCTGATGTTCTTCTTATCCTAGCTAGTACTAATATATGCTGAAAGTGGGGGGTTTTTTGGCTTCTAATCATTTCTTGACCGTGAAGGAGTTTTCCCCTGCAGCTGCCCTCCCTCGTCACTGTCCACGATTGAGGAGATTAATGTGTGATGGCAGATACCTCAGCGAGATAAAATTAAGAGACGACAGAGAGAGAGCGTTTTGTTGCGCGTGCTTTTAATTCTTTGATGTAAATATGGCTGCGCATTCAGAAGCAGGTTCATGCTTCATATTATACTGTAAAAACTATGTAAATAATTGCAGGAATTGTGTACATATTGTATAGTGATCGAATCCTCTCTCGCTATCTCTCGAAACTTGTGTCCTCTTAAACTGTTGGGATTCGTCATTTGTACGGTGATAGCTTGTGGCACATTTCCTATTATCCGTGTTAATTGTCACCTAGTCCCTGTGTAGTTCATATCAAACCAATCAATTTCTTCAATAATAAAAATTTACTGACTTTTAGTATAAAAACATATCTTTCCTCTATTATCAAATCTCTCCTCCCTCTTCTATTTCTTAAATAATAAAAACAAAACAACATGAAATGGAAAAATATTTAGACATATAGAGATCATATATAATATAATTTTCGGGACCGATTGATTTGTTTTTCTAAACTACAGGCAGTAAATTATAATTAACTCCCCACTTCTATTTCTTTGTTACTGGAAAAACAACAGACAGCAAGTCACGTCCTAAGTGGTACTATATACGCCTATAGTCTGTCTGCCTCTGCAAGTGCCACATGGTAAATTACAGAAAGAGATCGTGTTTTGGACCGAAACATATCTTAACCTTATTTTGTTTTAAAAACATAACAATACCGCACCAAAGGTTTATTTTATTGGCCGACAGAATTGATTTATACTTGTTTTTCTATTTTCATTTTTGGAGTAAATGCTGAAACAACAGAAACCGGTTCGTAATTTTAACCGGAAAAACAGAGTGGCACTGTGTGTGTCAACTTTCGGTTGATTGAAAGAAGATGGGCATTTTGCCAAAAATAGAAGAAGAAGAAGAAGAAGATAAGCACAAACAGTTTGTTCAGTTTTAACAAATTGAAGAGCCACTACTTTTTATAAATAGTCGAACTTCTTGAAAAAAATAAGATGAGAGTCCATTTCTAAGCCTAACAGACCATGCCATGATTGCCCATGTAACAAAACAACGAAAATAAGCAGCAAAAATCCTGTCAAGCAACTAGCAATCAAAGAAAGGGAACATACCCCCCCTTTATTCTAGGAAACTAACCTGCCAAATCAAGGATCCTTCAACATGGCCGCATCCATCGAAGAGTCCCTATCGATGTTGAGGCTGTCAAAGGCACAAAATTTGGCCGTAAATATCCTCCCCCGCTGCTCATTAGAGACCCTCTAGGCAAAAGCTGTGTTTATCTATCGGCAAAATCTTCTTTCTCGTCTTCTTTGACAATTAGTATCATCAATTTCTGATCCCGAATGCGTTGAATCTCTTTTGCATTTTGAGGGAGGGAAAAGGCAGGTACAATGCTGCAGAGAGCAGCAAGCAATGCATATTCATGGTGGTGGGCAAGCCACATCAGGACAAAACATTCAAAATGGCTGGAAGAAAACCTCCAAGGTGGGTACTTTTGTCTTCTTTTATTCATCTGTATATGTTTCTAAGAATTAATGGTCTTCTATATGGTCTCTTTCGGTGATCTAGAATCTAGATTGGTGCATAACTAGTCCTGTCTTCTTATTGGTCAATTGTCCGCAACAACATGCCAGGTTCCTTTAAGTTTTCCGTTTGGAGATTTGCTAGGTTACACAAGGGAAAGGCTTCATTCAGTCAGAATATATATGTGTGTGTGTGTGTGTGTGTGTGTGTTATGTTCTTGATTATTTTACATGCTCAATGGCAACTAACTAACTCTATGTTTATTATACAAACGAAGAGATCGAAATCAATTCTGCTTCCGATGATCCCACATTGTTTAAGATTAATCGTGCATTTGGTTACCAATTCTCCGTTTTTTTCACAAAACATGTGAAGAAAATTATAAAAAAGCAAGAAACCAGGAAAATGACAGAGATAACATTTTCAAATATGTCAAGCTTAGACTATGGTTGTATAAGAATATTCAAGTCTGTTATATATTGACATATATGGCTCTTCTTTCTTTTGTTTTTGATTTTTAGTTTAACACACTTTTGATATGACAGATATGGAGGAAAAGGTTAATAACATGCTCAAAATCATTGAAAATTCGGGGGACACCTTCGCTCAAAGAGCTGAGATGTACTACAGAAGGAGGCCAGAACTTATAAACCATGTGGAAGACTCTTACCGGGCATATCGAGCATTGGCAGAGAGATTCGATCATCTGTCAAAAGAGCTGCAAAGTGCCAACCGCACCATTGCCACTGTCTTCCCAGAACAAGTTCAGTTTGCCATGGATGATGATGATTTTGAAGAAAGTGACCCCACAATATTCGAATCTGATGATCCCAACGAAGCACACAAGGTCTCTAAAGCAAATATTCCAAAGGTACCCAGCATGCCAAAGAAAGATTTCAGAAACCAAACAATGTTATTGTCCAGAAAGGGACAGCAGCTAAATAGAACTGCTAGCTCTGCTAAAGCCAATGTGCCTCCAAGTTCAGGCCTTAGCCGAGAAGAGGCTGCAGAGAAAACTGATAAGCTTCAGAAAGAAATTTTGGCACTACAAACGGAGAAGGAGTTTGTACAAAGCGTATCTGAACGATGCCAAGCTAAGTGCGGGGGAATTGAAAATCAGATAACTGAAATGCAAGTGACAATCAGCGGCTTACAAGATGAGTTCGGTATCAGCAATGTTATTGATGATAATGAAGCCCGAACTTTGATGGCTGCCACTGCTCTAAAATCATGCAAGGATACTTTGGTTAAGTTGCAAGAGAAACGGGAGCTATCAGCTGAAGAGGCTAAGGTAGAGAACCGAAGGATTAAGGAAGTCCAGCAGAAGTACGTAGCCCTTAAAGGTGAGTTTCTTTCTGACCAATCAGATCTGCTGGAGCCTGCTGATGAACAGGAGGCTGAATCAGAAGATATAGATCCAAATGATACGAATTTGTTGCGAGAGAAGATTAAAGGTGAGCTGGAAGCAGATTTAAAATCATCCCACACCGTGATGCAACTGGCCGAGAGAATTGATGAACTAGTTGAGAAGGTTGTGAATTTGGAAACTGCAGTCTCTTCTCAAGATGCTCTGGTAAACAGACTAAAATCTGATTCAGATGGGCTCCAGACACACATCAAGACTCTAGAAGAGGATAAGGCGACTCTGATGGAAAATTCAGAGAAAATGAGCAACAAGCTAAGAGAGTTGGAAGAGGAGTTTCGTAGAGTGAAATGCCTCAACGAAAACATCAAAGATCAAAACAAAAACCTTCTAACACGTTTAACTGAAGCAAGTTGTGCCATTGATCATTTGTCAGTGAAGTTACAAACAGTGAAACCAGACAAGGAAGTTGAGAAAGAAGAATCAATCCAAGAATCAGGAGCTGCTGTTGATGTCAAAGCAGGCAGGGGGGTCGAAGAACAAGAAGAACATCTGGCTTCTTTCAATGATGCATTTGTATCGAAGGCCATGGAAATGGAAAAGGAAGGGAGGAAAGATGATGTTCCTGCTGTCAATAGTTCTATCAAAGCAGAGGAATCTGGACCAAACCAAAAGCTCACTGCCATAACTGATGATCATGTCCCAACACATGATCAGCGAGATTTGCATGAGGAAGAAAATGATCTTGCTGCTCGGCTAGAGGAACTGGGAATAGATGAAGAGGATCAACCCAACTGGAGGCAGTTGTTGGCGAGTGGGTTAGATGACAGGGAAAAGCTTCTGCTGGAAGAGTATACTTTGGTCCTCCGGAATTATACTGAAGTAAGAAAGAAGCTCGGTGACGTTGAGAAGAAAAATCGGGACGGTTTCTTTGAATTGGCATTGCAGATTAGGGAATTAAAGAATGCTCTTGCCCTGAGGGATGAAGAGATCCAATCTTTGCGTGAAATGAGCTCTCACCAACAAAATCTCAATGAAAATAATGATGGTGATTCGACAAAATATAAGTACTCACATGCAGAAGGTTCTCCCGACCTTATGACACAAGCAGCTAGCTTCCTGGATTCAAATCTTTCATCTCTAAGTTCACCTCCGCGGCCAGTTTTTGACTCAGAGCACGAACATCATGTAGAAGCCAGAGGAAGAATTGGTGAATTAGCTGTATCTGGAGGTAATAGAAGGTACTCTGCGAAAGAGGTTAGCAATGTGATCAAGATGAAACGTGCAGATTCACCCCATGTTCCTTCAGCTGTAGAAGAAAAGATCCGTTCAGATATTGATGGACTGCTGGAGGAAAATCTGGAGTTCTGGTTGAGGTTTAGCACCACGTTGCATCAGATACGAAAGTTTCAAACTTCAGTCCATGACTTAAAGGTGGAGCTATCAAAAGTAAGAGATAAAACAAGGCGAGAAGGAAATGATAAGAGTCAATATATCATCTCAGAGACTCGGCCAATATTCACACATTTGAGAGAAATACAAACTGAACTAACATTATGGCTGGAGAACAATTCGGTAATGAAAGATGAAATTCATGCTAGATATGCATCTTTATGCAATATTCAAGATGAGCTGTTGAGAGTTTCCAATCCACGTTCCAAAGAAGAAGAGGCTGAGCTAAGTGAATATCAAGCAGCTAAGTTTCAAGGTGAGATTCTCAACATGAAACAGGAAAGCAACAAGGTTGCAGATGAGCTGCAAACCGGTCTGGATCGTGTGAGAGGACTCAAGGTTGAAGTTGAAAGGTTACTCACAAAACTGGACGAGGAGCTCGGGATTTCAGCATCTAAAAATAGGAGTTCATCACACAAAGCTAGAATCCCCTTGCGCTCTTTCTTGTTTGGTGTCAAATTAAAGAAACTTAAGGGACAAAAGCAGTCAATCTTCTCATGCGCAAGCCCTGCACTGCAGAAACAATATAGTATGTTCGAGGATGGAAAACCCCCACAACACCACTGAAGATTGGATTGTTCCTTTTCCATTTTCCTTTCGTTTTTCGTTTTTCCTTTTTTCATTTGGCTTGCCTGTCGTAGTATTAGATACTTCAAATAGAACTTGAAGCAACACTACGAGTTCCTTGTTAATTTTTCTGACCCACTGGGTAAAATTTAAGTAACTAATCAAAATATTTTTACTAAGCAACACTACGGATCCTCTCTTTACCTCAGCCCTATATTGTTGACCATTGTTTGAATTTCTCTAGATCAAGACAGTGAAAAACGGATCAGCAGAAGCTAAATCCACCCCAACTTATCAATTAAGATTTTTAATTTATCCAATTGCCATGCCTTCCAACCACAGGAGGTTTTCATCTGACATCGGTTTTGCAGAAAATGCAGATCACACTGCATTTCTGGCTGCAACAATCCAACTAGCATGTACGGTCCAAAAGCGCTGTTGAAAAAATTTGAAATTTTTGATGTGTTGATATCAAAAATAATTTTTAAAAAATTAAAAAATATTATTTTGATGTATTTCCGAATAAAAAATACTTTGAAAAACAACCGTAACCACACTCCAAATAGACACATTCGCACAGAAAAATATCTTTCTTATTAGTTACTCTCTAACTCCACATGAACAAACAGACAAATACAAAATAAATAAATAAATAAATAAAATTCATACCTCATAAAGTCTTTATCTAAAATTTCTTAATTGTATCTGTTTTTTTTTTAAAATAAATTTATAAAATAATTATTAAAATATGACTAGTTACTTCTTAAACACTGTAAATAGTTTCATCTTTAAGAATCTGATTTTTTATTTTTCATTTTTTTGTCAGTGACATTAGTGTTCAAATGCATCTACGGCAACATGATCTATCGAACCAGGCGAGCATGAAGAAATTACATCATGAAAAAGACGGACTGAGTCATTACTTTCCACAACTGTAATCAATTTACACAATTTCTATCTCGTTTAAAATACAAATAGAGAGACCAAACAGAAAAGGAAAGTGTCTTCTGCTACTTCGCATTCAAGACCCTATCCGTCCATCATTCCATCGCTGGCTTCTGTTTTGCTTATACTATCCACTTTTATGCAGGATTCATTGCTTACTGAGCTTGGCAAATCTGCTTGCCTCTCACTTACACTTTGATTCTCATCATTCTCCTGAACTGCAGATTGATTTTCAGCTTCCTTGATAGGTGAACAAGTCATCTTATTATCATCTGCATTTTGACTTCCGTCGACCTGGTTGCCAGTGACATTTACCAGGCCACTTTCATTCATTATCAATTTTGGTGAACCATTAGAACTCTCCAAAGCAGCTACTTGACTTTTCAACTCTGCTTCTTGGTTTGTCAAAGCTGCTTTAACTTCTTGAACATGCTCACTTGAGACATGAGCTCCATCCTTTTGAACTTGGCCATTTGCCACTTCTTGCGACCCAAAAGCTTTTGTATCCTTAATGGTTACAATGCCTTGCTTTGGCGAACTTTCAGCATTAGTTTGTTCAGATGGCGTACTCGATGTGATAGGGGTGGATAGTGTATTCTGAGTTGTCATTGAAGAAGCTTTCATCTGAGGTGGCAGTACAGTGGCTTTGGCCAAAACAGAATTAGTCTGTTCAGATTGCGCATTGAATGATGTGACAGGGGTGGATTGTGTATGCTGAGCTGTTGATGAAGAAGCTTTCATCTGAGGGGGTGGTGAAGTAGCTTTGGGCAAACCAGGGCATGGACCACTTGCAGGTGGACGTGTGGTAGTTGGTGCAGTTGCCATGCCACTGGAGATAAATCGAGTATTGGGATTGACATCTAAGTGCGTAGAAATACCACCAGTCATGGATGATTTGATTGAAGAACTGCCTGTGGGCATGATATGGACAGCATTCTTTGCCTGAGCAGCCTTTAACAGTGAAGCAGCATCTGATTGGGTAGCAATGCGAGCCCCAGCAGCAACTGCAGCAGCTCTCACAGGATCAGAACTCAGAATAGATTTTTCTGATGCTTTTGCCAACATTACTTGAGATTTTGCTGCAGGTCCCACTGGCCATATTGAAGATGATTTTGTCATCATGGTACGTTGTTGAGATTGATGTTGGGCAGGAGAAGCTTCTGCAGTGATGGTAGGAGAGGCACAATTATTGGGGGTTTTGGTAGAAGTTGTCCCAGCTGCTCCAAGTTAAAAGAATAATTGTAAGAATCTCACACACGCAAGTGCTGAAACCTATGTGAACTACACGCATAGAGAGCAAACTACAAACTACCATTGTGCTTTAAAGGCAGTTGAGCTGTTTAATACATTTAGACAAATTAATAATTCAGACTGCATTTTTAAAGATTGTCTACTAGAACACACCTAAATAATTTAAAAACAGTATGAGATGGAAAGGATAATTTACCAGAACTTGCAATTAAACTTTTGGCTGCTGGATGAGGATCGAGGGCCATTTTCACTGCATCGCGTGCTGCACGCTGTGTCTCAGAGAGTTGAGGGGCACTGGAAACGGTTCCCACATTCAAGTTCCCGTGCCGCTTCCGAATAATGGCCCACCTCTGCTTGTATAAGCTATGGTAATTAGGAGGAGAAAGGCAAAGGGAAAAAAATTCTATGTGGAACACTAACAGTTAAAAAACAAACCAGCAATTCATGGAATCCACATCCACACGAACATAGCAGAACAATAGACAAGGAAAGAACAGTGGCCAAAAATGAGAACAGATCGGAATTTATTGAAAAAATAAAGAAATCCGTTGCCGGGATTTGAACCCGGGAAAAACTGGGAGAACCCAGACATCCTGACCGGACTAGATGACAACGGATTGCTCTCCACGGCAGTAATTAAATAACAATGCTTAATGAAAGTTCAAGGACTGGGTTTACCAATGGAACCAAATCTCGATCATACGGCTAAAAAAATTGCTTGAGGTTCTGTTCAGACATAGAAGTGCACTGCCAATGTTGAGAAAGGACTCTGGATGAATACTAATCCTACATGGAGTCCTCATTGTATTTGCGAAAATTCAAGATAGCAAATACTAATCCTACATGTGGTCCTCATTGTATTTGCGAAAAATCCAGATAGCAAATACTAATCCTACATGCAGTAAATCAAGATAGCAAAACTAATCAGGATTAGCTATATCCTCCCTTAATTCTCACTTATTCATGTTATTTACATTTTCAACAATATATTTCCATTTTGATGATATGGTTAACAAATTGCTCCAGTGTTTGTGAAAAAAGAAAAAAAAAACTAACTCCAAAGTCATCAGAGAAGTGCACACTACATATGTTGAAATGGAAATTTAGATGCATGCTAATCCTATATGAAGTTCTTATTGTATTTGCAAAGAATCAAGATATCAGAACTAATCAAGTCTAGCCATGTTCTCCTTTAATTCTCAGTGATTTTTCTTTACATTTTCAACAATATGTTTCAATGTTTTATAATCTTAAAACATTTTTATGAAGAATACATCTGTGTTTGTGGACAAGCCATGGTTAATAGCACTTGCAACAATATCTGAAGGGATGACCCTCATAGCACTACCAACAAATATATGTGCCATTGCAAATGAACTGTTAACAACTAGATCCCTTAGAGTCCATAATAAGAAATGATATACAACAACCATTTCCATGAACGATCAAGCCATGACCTAAGTAAAGCAACCTCCAAAGCAATGATTTGACCACGTCATACATAGCAATTGAAACCAAAATATTGCAGGGGTAGAATGGAACATCAAAAGCAAAGAGAGTTTAGATGACTAAGCATCAACCCTATGTGTTTCTTACTGACCTATGAAAGCCTGAAGAATCTAATTACAGTAAGCATGAAAAGGAATGAGAAAGGATGATAATTTAATAGCACTTCATGGAAAACAACCTGAGACAGCTGGGAAGCAGTTCTATCACCCTTGAATTCACCTCTTACAATGCTTGCCCAATTCCCCTCGCCCAATTTTTGCACAGCAGCAATCAGTTCCATGTCCTCAGCTTCTGACCAGGGTTTCCTTTTCCTTCTTGGAGGAAATGTGCCACTACCTGATCCATTTGCATCATATACTTCAGAAGCAGGACAAGACATCACTGCAGGCAGGGACAGTTTCTGCACAGAAACTGGAACTCTAATGTTCACCCCCCGCATCACATCAGATTGTGAATTTTCTGATGTAGCTCTAAGCGACCGGCCATTAGGTATGTTTATAGTTAAGGGAGCCTCAACTGTTGTGTTGTTTGGGTGAGTTGAATCACTTGGTAAACCAGATGCTATTAATACCTAACCAAAACAACCATTCTCATCAATAAGGTAACTGGACATAGAAAATGAAGAGGAATCAAATAAAACAAATTATTCAAGCATGTTTTGCCTTCTTGGAATATCTCAAAGAGAAGGAGTCCATTAAATGATTAATACATAAAAAATTTGCACCTCAAGCTCTATCATGTGGTCACAGTAGTTTCCTGGAAACCATCTTGTTTTTACAATGCCCTTGCCCCTTTGAACATCATTACATTTGTTTGGAAACTATAATTAACTTGACACGTTTCAACCCTTTATCTGTATGCGAGTAGTTGACAACGGAAAATTTAAAACTAATTCGTCCTTTTTCTTTTTGACACATTCAACTCTTGAAATGAGTTTCTGAACTAGAAATCTTACATAAAATCTCCAAAACTCGAAATTTATACAAGGATTAAACAAACAACAACAGATTGTATCACACATAGTATATAGAAACAATCACTATCATAGTAATGGGATAGAAGCCCACCTTAACACAAGCTGCAGCCTCGGTCGAAGCTTCACTAGTAACACTAGGAAAAGCTTCCAGTTCAGATTCTAAATCACTATCATCATCATCCTGGAAAAAAAAAATTCAAATCCAAATAAAAGAAGAAAAAAAAAGAAGAAGAGGCGGCATTGAGTTTTTCAGGCAAAGAGGCAGAGCAAACCAGAGGGTGAGCTCCATCATCGAATTTCTCAGGTAAAACGTGTCGATATGCTAAATGTCTCCATAGCATTTGATACTCCCTTGCATTAGAAATTCCAGTGCTGGTCTTTTTAACTAACGCATTCCAATCAATTTTCGCTCCATCAAATTGAGCCACTTCTTGCAGCAACGCTAGGAGTGTCGTCGCTGTATACCTGAAGACAAAAAAAAACCCAATTTTAATTACCCAAAAATAAAAAGTAAATAAAAACAGAAAAGAAAAAGGTTCGTACCTTTGTAAGAGAGTGGAAACATCTTCTTCACTGATCACTCCCTTTTTGTTCTTCTTGGATTTCTCAATCATTATGTGTTGTTATATTTCAATTACATATGAAGGAACTGGAGAGATTCAATTCCATTAAGCCGAATTTTATTAAAACCCTAACTTAGGGTTTCAGAGAGAAAGAGGATGTCAAAAAAGACAGAACACGTAGATGGGAAAAACGGAGAAAACAAAGAAGGAGGAGGGGCAAGGAGGAGGAGGAGGAGGAGGAGGAGAGAGCGAGTCGTTGAGAGCGTGGAGACACGCACTGGACGGGGGGTTTTTTTGGGGAAAGAGAGAAGGTTGCACAGTGGAGGTTAGGGGCTGAAAGGGCGTTTTGAGGTTCTTAATGACGACAGTGCCCTCGGGAAGTCTACGTCGGTGATTATTCACAGAGGTAATTAAAGATTCAGAGTCCGTATTTATGTCAAAGTACCTTTCTTTTTCTTTTTATTTGATTGTTTGTATCTTTATTTTTGTCTCAATTTGTGTTTTATTTAGTTTATAGATTCGCGCTACATAACTGGTGGATCAAAAATTTTGCAAATCTATAAAAAGAAAATATATTTAGTCTTTATGAAAGTGTTAGACAATATTATAAATTTTATTTTTCAAGATAAATTTTTTTATTAAAATATATTTTGTTTATTTTAGCAAACTCTATATTTTTAATTAGAATCATGAATTCTCTTTAAAATAAATTATAATTGTTGAAGTAAGTTAAAAATTATTAAAATAATATATCCATATTTTATGTACGAGTGAAAGTTTAAAAAATCATAAATATAATAAAATTATATTAAAAATTTTAGGAATAAAAAAAATATTTTGAATCGAATTTTACAATTTGTTATTAATATTATAATTTTCATTTTAAATGCATAATAATTAAAAAATATTAAAATTCAAATAAAAAATTATAATATTTTTTAAGAACCAAGTCAAAATCAAATAGTAAAGTGAATCTT
>Ga0307511_10003307_pt1 | contig 16591 bp, 21 predicted proteins | sample 13_EM_MG_FD_200266 | JGI IMG/M metagenome (GOLD analysis project Ga0307511, IMG submission 200266) | Populus trichocarpa ectomycorrhiza microbial communities from riparian zone in the Pacific Northwest, United States - 13_EM | ecosystem: Host-associated > Plants > Roots > Unclassified | place... | reverse complement strand
GAACGGGGTGGCTTTTCCAGCTGTTTGCATGTCGATAGCTCGTTTTTGAAAAAATGCACACCGGATCTTCTACTTATTGAAGTTACGTCTGGGGGCCGGCATCTTGGCAGGACTCTTGGGGGCGCCCACGATCAACAGGAAAATGAACTTGAAGGAGTCGAAATGTGAGAGAGTAAAGGCAACCCTCTAGAGCGTACCGTGCGCGACACAGTCGATGTCGCCTCTGGGAGTGAACCCACGCCTCAACCGTGTCCCGAGGCCCAAGGTGTCGCCACCGCACCGGTTTCCCAAAACAACAACTGTGGACTGTGCCGGTGATGCCGAACCATACACGTAAGTAAAAGATCCTGTGTGTATTTTTTTCGAAAACGAGCTATCGACATGCAAACAGCTGTCATGAGCCCGGATACTTCGCCGCGTACCAGGTCGTCTACCCCAAAACAACCCGAAGTACGTTTGGGCTTTTCCTGTGGCGGGAGTTCGCGGGTTTGGGGTAAACTTGTGCGCAGCCGAAAGCTCACATCTCACGCCGTGGCAAAAGGAAACCGTCAGAACGAGCTCGGTTAACCGAGGTCTCCGCGAATTCTCCAGGTCCAGTAGGCTCAGGCCCGGAGGGGAAGGCGCACAAGCGTAGCCACAGGGCTCTGAGACCCCGAAGATTGAGCATCGTATCCGACTCCCGATTTTCACTTGGCATATGGATTAACCCCAATGGAAGTGGTCGCGAGAGCGAAACTTCCTGGAACCTTGCGATTCCATTGGGGAGTTGACACGAGACGTGCAGGGAACCTCCTAAGCTTACAAGAAGGGCCTCGCTTCCACGTCTCCTGATCCTGGGAAGGGAACCCTCCAATCCTTCATCGTCGTTTAAGGTTTTTCAACGGCAAAGAGCTCCCCCTCGGGTGGGTTGGGTTTTCCCCGCCCGTTTCTCACTTTGTTAGGTTCGCGGCAAAAATACATCGTTCGAGACCCATCTGTTGTTCAAGTGCTCAATTGCCTTGGAATACCCCACCTAATTCCCCGAAACTGCTTCTTCCGTGATCGAGAAATGGCACCCGGCAAGTGGGGCTTGTCGGTTTACCGATGCCAGAATCGCTGCAAACTTGATATCCGTGGGCGGGGTTCTGATGATTTCCTTTTTTGCCGTGGCAATCACTGGGACGGAAGTGGAAGACGTATCCTGAAGCTTACGGACAGTTTACGTGTAAGGGCTGTTTTAGTCGTTGGGTCGTACAATTCTCACTTTCCCGCTCTATTCGTTTCAGCTGCGCGCCCTCAGCTGTCGGAACATCTTCGTATTAATTTTCCGACTTCGAACATACCGTTCGGGTGCGGAGGTGACTGGAGGCACTCCCTGGCAGGTTTGGAATACGTGGTTTCTCGCCACCGCGTGCACGCCCCAGGACTACCTTTTCTCCGAAGGCACACAAGTCCCGTAGGGCAATAGGATTGCATACACGTGATGCAACCCACAATGTTTGCCTTTAACATTCCCGGGATATGTCTAGAAAGCGGTACGAGAGTGGGTGCCCCTGCCAATTAGCCACTGATCGGCGGCGAGCTCGCCGCGTTGACGGACCACCGAAACACAAACAACTTGTCCAACATTGTTCAGTTTTCTCTACTTCGTCGAGGTAAATACTCCATTCGGGGCACTGATTGGTGATTTGTGCCCAGGCGAAGGCAGGCAAAGCTTGTACCATCGATCGAGGTGCTGCTCCTGAAACTTTACTGAGGGATTGAATTCTGTGGGCCTTGATAGCTATGGCAAGAATTCTACTGGTCCAGTCATACCAAAACCTTTCGCATACCCCTCAAATAACGTCTCGAACATCTTCCTCCTGTTCTGCGGAACGTACAGTGTACCCTCCATATCCCCTGTCCTACTTATCCACGTTCCATCAACGAATTTCGGGTTTGGTGTCATGAGCTGTACATAGCGAGAACATACGCTATGACTAACGTAAACCCTGACTTTGCCTGGGTGTCCGAAATGCGGACTTGCATAATCCCCTCTGCAATTGCGGAATTTTCTCAGCCTCGATCCATACCGGAACAACCCGAAACTCACCTCCAAGCGGCATTCGCGACCAAGGAACTTTCGTTCACGTTGGCCATATCCTGGCCGCTCTTGTCCCATGCAACCTGTGACTGTATCTTGGCCACATCCGCGACCATGTCCATGACCAACTTGGGATCCTTCAACTTATACATCGAATTGCGCAGGTCGACAGCGTGGGCCGCTATGGCATCGCGAGAGTCGGCCCCTTTCGGGGCTTGCAGCCCCACAGAAAACCAAATAACGGCGTTGAGCACTGCGTTGACCGGGTATATACCCAATCCGCGGTGCTACGACAGAATTAGTCGAGTTGCAGGAGGAGCAACGAACGAACGAACGTCGATCACAAACGAAATGGTGTCGATGGGCTTGGATTCCGGCTCCACCTCCGACAGACACCGTGCAAGCAATCCCATTACTACATCCACCTTCGTTAGCCTTGACTGTCCCGTCCCCTTCGCCACACGATCGCGGATCTCTGTCAGCTGCATGGCCGTCAGCCTGAATGCGACGAGCTCCATCGCCTTCCTCTCGGGTTGATCCCACGGAGGTGGGGCCGACAGGTCGTAGCGACGGTACGTTGGTGAGGGAGGTTTTGATGGCTCCGGGAATTTAATTGCCTTTGGTTCGAAGTAAGGTGGAGGATCGATCGGTTCGAGGCCCTGGTAAAGCTGAGACAGGTGCCTGAGGAAGAACAGGCCCCCAGGTCCATCGTCTGGAGTTATTCCCATCAACACATCGGCAGGAACTAGGAAGGTCGAGTAGGTACGCACACAATATATGGGAGTTGCGCACTCCAATCAAAGTGGCATTCAACTTCGTGAATCGAACGATCGAGATCCGCAACAGTGGTTCGTTCGACTCCCCCTCTGTGTTGACGATCCCTGCAACGTTCAAGGGCTCCACATAGCGTTCGAGAGGTTGGGCGGTGATGTCTGTGGGGAAGATCTCGTCTGCGTCGTTGTCAGTGAGGGAGACGGGGACGCCAGAATTCGTCAACCGAATCTACACTCCATGGTCAGCTCAAGGCGGGGGATGAAATAAAGCGTGGCCGTACCTTCCAGGGTGCGTCTGGCGTATCCGGTCTCACCACTCTTCCCGCTATATGGGGAAAGCTCGACAACGTCTTGCTCAGCGCGACGTTGAACTTTTCGATATCTAGGATTTCTGGAATTACGTTGGAAGTCGGAACCTGTTCCCAGGTCGGGGTTAGGCTAACTCTACGTATATCACTTGGGAGTTGCGGGCTCACCGTCCACGATAAGAGGAGGTTGATCGATGATACCTCGTGGTACTCCTTGTGGCTTAGAATGGTAGGTTCCCTGGGTTTGATGAGATATCTCTGCATTTCGAGAGCGCTGCTTTAGGAAGAGCTGTGGGCGACGGGGAACGGGAGTTAGTTCATCTTAGCCGGAATACCTGTCGATAAATATATTAGGTGGTGCTGGGACCGTTTTTTCCTCTGCCAACGTACGTGTTTTGCAAATACGGCTGCGCGCAAGGAAGATGGCCAGAGAACGCTTCTTGGCTGAGTGAACCGAGACACGCGGGGAACCCCGCTGAAGGGCGCTCGCGGGCTCGTCTACTAGATTCGATTTCACGACTTTCAAATTTCCGGCTTCAGATGCCCCCGCTGGCCTTGGAATCCTACTGAACCAGCCATACCAAGACCTTTAGCACACCCCTCGCATAATGTCTCAAACCCCTTCCTCCTATTCGGTGGAACATAGTCCGTACGTGGTGAGAGCATAAATTATGACAGGTTTGGAACGCGGCCTTTCCGAGGTATCCAAAATGTAGACTTGCCAAGCCCATTCTGCAATCGTGAGATCTTCTCAGCTGCAGTCCACACCAGAGCAAACCGAGCCTCACCTCCAAAAGACGCTCATGCCAGGGAACTTCCATTCGTGTTGGCCGTACCCTGGCCGTTTCCTTGCGAACTGCGACCGTACCTTGGCCAAATCTGCGGCCATGTCCCGGATCCACCTGGGGTTCTTCAACTTCCCCGTCAACTTGCACACCCAAACGCTGTTACGAGGATCGACCCCTCATTCGGGACCCACAGTCCCGCGGAGAGCCAAATGATAGTGTTGACCGGGTAAATACCCGTTCCGCAATGCTATGACAAAGTAAGCCGAGTCGCGGCGAAGCAACAAACGAACGCCGCATACGGAATGACGGAATTGGATTCGAACCCCTTCGTCACGGGATTACGGATCTCGGTCGGTTGTGCGGGCTTCAACCTGAGTTCCATCACCTTCCTCTCGGGCTGTTCCCTCGGAGGTGGAGCAGATAAAGCGTATCGATGATTCGTTGGCGAGGGAGACTTCAGTGACTCCGGGAGGTCGGTCGCGCATGCTTTTCGGTTCGCAGTACTTAAGTGGGAAGGTCGATCGGCCCGAGATCCTGGGAAAGCTTAGAAGGCTGCCTGAGATACAAACATCACCATGAAGCATATTCATGGAACACGTTTGGGGATTCCCCTTCCGTTCTCCCTCCGTACCAACATTGATGATAGTTCGCGTCGCTCACCCGAACATGTCCACCCCGAGACACTTTTCCACAAGGGGTCGCTTCCACTCCCCGGGTTCACCAGATCCCCGAACCTTCTCGTTTTGTTGCGCCTCTAGGTTGTATTGGAACCCAAGGTTTGTGTCGATGCATTTCAGCGAGGAACGTTCCTAGTTTTCAAGAGCGGGGCTGACGACCTAAGTATCATATGAATTATGTAAGTACTGGTGTGGCCGCACAAAGGCTTGATTTTGGCGGGGACAAACAGATATGACCGAGGCGCACCTGATTCACAGACGTTGCCCATCCCCGCTTCCCTCCGCTTCCCCATTTGGGGCGGGCACTCGCCTCGGCGTGCGTAGGCTCCGCTCGCAACTCCCACGATCATCAGGATCGACCTCCATCGCTACCGTCGCGATGGCCCCTGCTCGGCTCACAAACCTTGTCGAACAGCTTATTCTTCTCCACTTACACGGATGTCCCCTGTTTACCTCGACGGCCCTCTTGAGCGGAGCCCGGATGGCGGTTGATCACGAACACGAAACCAATCGCCTCTCAAACCACCTGTGCGAGGATCATAACCATTGTTCGTTACGTTCGGCCTGGTACGGTCCTAATTTTGGCCCCAGGGGATCGGGAAACAATGATATTTGAATCGCCTACCGATTGCCGGTTTGTGGTATCCGCTGATCCCGTTCCTGATAACATTGGGGAAGGGCCCATGGGTATTGCCACCTCTCCTTATCTTTTCTTCACCCCTCCCTCCAGAGGCAAGGGTAATCCTGGAGCGCACCTGGAGCCCTTTTTTCCTTCTTTCAACCTCAAGTAGTGGAGACCTATGCGTCCGTCAGCAATAAGCTCCAGTGTCCTGCCGCCGGCTTGGCAACTCTTGGTTATTTTTTTAGCTTTCGTACCCGCAGGGCGGGCTGTTGTCGCCAATTGCGCACCGGGTTGGGAATGGGTGAGTTTTTTCCATTCATTCGGTCTTGACGTGGTGCCCTATCTCTCGTTGATGTCTAACCTATCATTATCTCCTGTCCATGTTCAACTTTTGCGATCAATCTTATGACCACAGTCATACAACTCGAAGGGTCAGAACCCGTGTAAGGTCGCCGGGGACCTGCAGGCGGCGTGCGGTTATAGTAAGGACCGGGGGGATTCCTGCCTGTGAGACGTTTGGTAACTGATGCGTCGGTAGCTGGCTTCGAGCTGGGTCCGGCCGACCCCATCACCTGTTACCCCATACCCGACAAAGGAGACGCGAAGGCTCTCAAGTGCAGTTGTAACACAGTGATATATAGGTTAGTGCACTTGACTCCTTATTTTTCCACGTCGGATGAGAGTGACATCCCACATCCTAGCTTGTATTCTGCATGTGCAGCTTGTCAGAACGTTTCGTTGGGGACCTGGACCAAGTGGAGCGAGAACTGCGACTCTGTGTATGTGACCCAGTAAGCCCTCACGATTACCCACCTACTCCTTTCCGTTGACTCACGCGCGGAGGTCAGATACCCGTTCAACATCCCAGCTGGGATTGCCGTTCCCCAATGGTCCTTCATCAACGTTACGGTATGTAATCTCCACTCCTCCCTCCCCCAAGGTCGTGGCTAATTTCTCGCAGAGTGCAAACAACTTCAATCCTACTGCGGCTATGAACACCGGTCGGGATCCCGAAGCCATTGGGAGGTTCCCGAATACCTTATTTATATCGTCCTCTTCCCTGCCCCCATCGTCCACGGTTTCCACTACGAGTGGCCCAGGAGGGCCTTCCGACGTCTCCGATTCCCCTCCCACGAACGGGGCCTCAAGTCACAACGATTTCCCATCGATCATTGGAGGTCGGTGTACCAATCGTTCGTTATGTCAGCTTTGGAGATTGACAACTCTTATCATAGGTATTATCGGTGGGGTTGTTGGCCTCTCCATCCTCTTGTTACTGGTCTGGCTCTCCATCCGTGGCCCGCCTCGCGAGGAGCCCCCCCGCTCCGCACTTCGTCCACTTTCTTATGACGCTCCTTCTACTCGATCGAATTCTCCACATTCCGTTTCTATGTACAGCCCCGAACCTGAGATGGGTGAAAGAGGTGGGCGAACCCTGGGGGTATATGTGAGTTTTTTTTTCTCCTTTTCCCGCGTCGTAACTGCTGCTCAAGGCCCTCGTTTTCCATAGGGCCCTTTTGATGCCACGCCCCGTGAACCCGCACCCGCTTACGATGTGCGCTCGGTTTTTAGCTCTGAGTCTGACGTGCATACCACCCGCCTCTCCATCCTCTACGGGAGCGGGAAGGGACACAACCCCACGGCATTTTAGAAAGGAGGACCTTTGGCGTTCTCCCCAACATCTCAATTCTTAAGGTTTCGTAATCTGGTTATGCGCTACCGGAACGGGCGGTTGGCGGCCTGTGGTAAGTATATATATCTCGTGCGGTAGAAGGGCTAGTGCCCGAATCACCAGTATCAATTGGACTAAAGACAAGCCTACTGTAACATATAATTATGCGGGAATGTGCGAACCAAAGGAGCCAAATTTGTGAATAAAACCCAAAAAATCAGAAGAGGGCAGGAAAAGGAACAAAAACGAAACGGCCCCTCAGAGCTTAGCACCACTAGCAGACTGTGGCTCTCCAAGCTCATACAAAGCATCCAACTCCTTCTGGTACTTCGCAGCGGCGTCCTTTCGCTTGACCTTGAACGTCGGAGTCAAGGTACCGTTCTCTATCGAGAACAACTCGTTGGAGACGTGGATCCGCTTGACGTATTCGTACCCCTTCAAGGCGCTCTTCTTGCTCTCCTCCGTCAGAACGTCAAGGATGGCCTTGACGACCTTCTCATTTTTCACAGCTTCATCCAACGCTGCCGTGTCGGTACCGGTTATTTCCTTTCCGAGAATAGGAGAGGCGAGTCTCGCGAGGTTGACAGGGTCAGGGACGACGACGGCGAGGAGGTATGATTGGAGGGAGTGGCCGTAGATGAAGATTTGGGCGATGATCGGCGCTGCAGACAATATGTTCTCGATGCGTTCCAAGGCGACATACTCTCCTTGGGACAATTTCATGATGTTCTGTGGATTCCGGGGTCGACCATCGAACTCGCTCTAGTCGCGCTTTAGATGCTCACCTTGACACGGTCGATGATTTGGAACCTTCCGCACTCGTCGATGGAGGCAACATCACCGGTGTGAACCCACCCTTCGTCATCCTTCGCCTCTTTAGTACCTTCAGGGTCTGCGGGTAATGGAAAGACCTTAGCCTCCCTAGACACTGGGCCAATACCAGCGACTTACTCTTGTGGTACCTCGAGAAGGTGTTACCACCCCGAATCAATAGCTCGCCCCTGGGGAACGGTTTGTCCTCCACACTGTACCCCATACTTGGCACATCTATGAGCTTAGCTTCGTTGCAAGGTGGGGGAAATCCGACACGCCCAGCGCCGGTTGGATCAGCAGGAGCCAGACGCAAACACGTCGCGCATGTCTCGGTTGCTCCGTAACCCTCAATGACGGTACAAGAGAAAACGATACGCAAGAAGTTGAACACCTTGGGATTCAGTGGGGCAGAACCAGAGACGATGAGCTTGAGCTCCCCACCGAGGAGTTGTCGAACCTTGAGTATCCAACGTTAGCACCGAAGCATGAAGACCAAGAAGCCACACACCTTCTTAAAGACGAGACGGTCCCAGAGCGGGTGGGTATCAACGCCAGTGGCCTCTAGTCTCTCGAGCTTGGTGGAGATTGCCCGCCTGAGCAAGGCACCTTTGAGACCAGGGGTGCCGGCAGTGGCCATGACATTCTGGTATATCTTGTTCAATAACCTGGGGACCGACGGGAAGAAGTTCGGTTTCAGGACCCCCAAGTCTTCGACGATTCGGAGAGGGGAACCAGAGTAATAGCCGATCCGCCCTCCCCTACCCAAGACAAGCAACTCAGCGGATCGCTGAAATGCAACCGCGCTTTTAGTAACACTGGAAGATCAAAGGTGAGTCACGGGTTACCTCATAGATGTGGGCGAGCGGCATGTAAGACAAGAGGGTGACGGTTTCGGTGATTGGAATATCGAGACCAGCAAGACATCCGTACGTGCTGACGGCTAAGGCTCCTTGAGTGATAACAGCGCCTTTTGGGTTCCCGGTCGTTCCCTTTTAATCACAATCAATGAGATAGTGTGGGGACCGCAGCATGTTGGACGTACAGATGTATAACAAATTGTAGCAACAGAGTCGGCTGTGACGGTGGGGGGTGGCAATGGGTTCTGGGCACCAATTTCCTCAACTGTGTTTGACGTTATCGGCCCGCCTTTTTTGGTGCACGAAAAAATGGATTGACGTACGCTCGGTCAATTCAAATACCTTGATCTGGTTCTGTTCAGACCACAGCTTGAGGATGCTCTTCGTCTCAGCATGGAGGGTTCCAACGGTGACAATCGTTTTGAGAGCTGGGAGTTTGTGGACGACACCCAGGACGGTCGCAAGCCCACTGGGTTGAAGGAAGAGGAGGGAGACATCCGCGTGGCCAAGGCTGGACGGATTCCACGTTGTCAGTGAATCATACGGGGGTCACCAAACGCCGCTTACATGTATTCTGTAGGGTCACATTGGGTTCAGCGTTCAGAATCCAGGCGAAGAAACAGGACTGAACGTACCGATCGAATCCGGGCCAAAGTTGTCATACAATGGCACGAGCGCCTTCCCATACAGGCTCGCGGCAAGATCAATGATTCGCCATTCTAAGTCGAGCGGTAGAATATCAGATTTCAGGAACCACCTTCATATCCGCACGAGTCGGGAATTAAATAAACGCCATTCACCTGGAATGTTCATGCTCCAGAGGGCGATCGTCTCCAGTCCATCGGCAGCGAGAGCGTCACCAGAATTGAAGAGACCCTGAATCGCGCTACCGAGATTCTTGCGTCTGGTGTCGACTTCACCGTAGGTTTGCCATAGATAGTGGTCGGCGAACTTCAAGGGATCATCGGAGACTTTTGGACGATAGCCGACGCATTGCGCGTCCTTCCCGACGGTTTGAAGACCCTGTTCGAAGACTTCAACTGTGGTTTGGAAACTGTTTGGATCTTCAAGAGAAGTCTGTTTCAAGAAGGCTATGCATGCAAAACGAATCAGTACCATCCAAAAAAACGCGAGGTTTCGCTTCCGGGGAGGGCAACACGTACCGCCACGGTATGCAGCTACCCACATCCAACACACGTAAACCCGAGAGACAATGAGCGTTAGTTCACACGAGGGGCGGGAGCGGGCGTACGCGTCTCTCCAGGTTTTTTAGTGCCTGAGACCTCGATAGTCTGTTCGGCATAGTTGAGACGTTCTGGCCAGTTGTTGTCGAGTGGCTTGAGCTGCATGGTTGACGGAGAGGAGTATGGGGGCGTGAAACACGTTGGGGGCAACAAGGCAAGGGACACGCCGCACTTTAAATCCTTCCGCGCTTCACGAAGGTGCGGGTACCTGACATCCAAGTACGTGAAGGGCTCGGCACTGGGCAGGGACGCCCGGAACCTGATCGATTCAGCCTTGACGAAATAAGGAGCCATTTCCAAGCGCCGAAGCCTTCAGTAGCTCGTTACTGACTACTTTTATTCTCCCTGGCTGCGCGGATGGAATGGACGACGCCTGGAAGAATCCGTGAGCTCCCATGCCCCCGAGCATTTCAACGGAAGCGTATGCTTGAAAAGTGCTTCAGTGGAACTTATGACTTATCATCGCTTGGCATCACAGACATCCCATGGCCATGAAATGCTAGCTCGGCGGCGAAACGGTTAATCAAACCAATGGTACATCACATCCGGAAAATTGGGGGAGAAGGGCCACAATGTTGGAACTCTTCTCCCAACGAAAGGAATCCGAGAAATGTAAGTAAGTACTTTTTGTTTACTTCCGGCCTCAGATCGCCTGTGATCCACGTGAATCCCAAGAAGCATCAGGAATGATAAGCGATGTCACCCAACCAACGCGAGATGGCTCGGGCGGGACATCCCCCAGTCACCTGGTAAGCCGGTCCTCCAACTCAACCCAAGCTGCTTCCCTATCCCAATCCGGCTCCGGATCCTCATCCCAATAATCTTCTTCATCCCAATGATCCTCCCCATCCCAGTGATCCCCCGCTGGGAGCTCAATGGGACTGCTAAAGAATACGATCTGCGCTCAGTTTGCTTCCAATTACATGATCAGAGAACTTACGTGAATGATGGCGACGACGCAAAATCATAGCACCACATATTTTCGCCCCGCTCGTCCCAGATGTCATCAGAAAACACAGAGAGGTAAAGTTTCGTTTCCGTCAACTGCAGACACGAAATAATCTGCGTGTTGAGCATATCGGGGTCGTCAAACTGCACCTCACGTAACCGAAGGTGGGGCCATGACAGTTCGTGTTCCGACGATGCCGGTTGCAAACCTTGCAGGGAAGGGTCTTTTGGGGGTAGACTCATTTCCCCCAGCTGGTCGAGAATGGAATCCAGAACCAAAACAAACACGCCATGGATCCCAACGGTGGCGACCCTCCCACGATCGTAGGCGAGGTAGCCTTCCATTTCCAATATCGGTCGATCGGTGTAGAAATCGACTTGTTTCGAAATGTCCCGGAGTTTAGTTTGGGATGGAGTCAAGGTCGGCGGGGAGGAAGATGACAACGTAGGGAAGAGTCTCCAAAAGTCCTGGATCAGGATGATCCTGTTGCCGGTCGTCATGATTGCCAAATGATTTCCACAAGAGGATACGTGAGCTTTACGGGGGAATGTCAGCTGAACCAGAATAACAATCACACTCAGGATCCTGGGTCACACACCAGCATGGAAATAGTCTTCCCTGTCTGCCCAGTTTGGAGGCGTAGCCCTTCGGAAACCTAGTTCGCCATAGTTGAAGGTTTCTTCTGCGCACCTCAGCTGGTTCGCTGGAGTTGCATAAAAGGCCCAGGGTAGCCTCCCCGCATCGATGCTCAGAACGCGCAAACCATCCGCTCGGCGGTACACGTTGAGCTGGAGAGTACTGATAACAAATATGTGTTGTTCGCTGACGTCGACATATCGGAGCCGCCCAATGGAATGAATTTCGATAGTTTGTTGAAGCTCCGCGGTTTCGACGTCGAAAAGGAACGCCTTCTGGATGCTGGATACCAGTAAAGTTCCCCGTGTAAGCTTGAACGCTCGACCGTCTTCGGGAACCAGTAGACGCGCCCAGGGTACAAAATGTCCACGAAGGTGGCCGGGATCCCTGCTACGGCCCGCGACGAGGTGCCGTTGCCGAGCGGCCGCATTTGCCTTGATCATGCTTGAATCCGGTTCGTTGTGAGGCGTCGATGGCCACGCTTCTTCCGGGATGTCAAGAACGTCGGTACTCCGCCTCCACACCTCTTTGTAGTTGTCGGCTCGATTGAAGACGATATACCCTTCGTCATATTCGCAATGGACGTATGGACTACAGAACCCCTGAAGCGCCCACAAGCGTCAAACAACGTGGGGTAAACCGAGAACTCGAAATACCTCTTCCAGAGACCACAATATCCTGTGATCATTGATGTCCGAAACAACAAGACCGCCGTTGGTGAACGTGTTGATCATGAATCCAGCCTCCTCGTCAACTTTGATTCTGTGAAAGTTTCCTGTTTTTCCGGGGACCCTGACTTGGGAGGGGTTCCCGGGGAGTTTCCCCATCCAGCGGAATTCGACCTGGAGTTTGCGGATGACTGAAGGATTGTCACTCGGTCTTCAACAGGGGTGTGCCAGGGTAAACTCACACCAAGCTTTCCAGCCCTCCGGAGGAGGGGCGCCATCAAAACCACCCTTTGGGGAAAACCCATACCGCTTCGAGGCGTTCTGGTATATCGAGGACTCATTCGTGTCGATCAATGCTGCCCATGATTTGGATAGGACAGACAGCGACGCAATAGCTGTGAACGGGAGGTATTGAATGATTTCCAGCAAAATTTCGACCGGTAGCGCGGATAGCAGCATCTGGATCCTCGTAGAGGGGGGGCAGAGTGGAAGTCGGTCAGTGGTGAGTGTGGCTGAAGATAAGTTGCGGCTACTCACGATCGCAATTGGTCTACCCGAGTGAAGCCGAACCCGCACGGATCGCTTTCAGTCAATCTCGAGGGCCGGACCCACCCGGCTGCCTGGCCAGTTCCATGTTCCCGCAAAAGGTCTTAGCGGATAGAATCACCCGTTTAACGTCGCAAGGAGACATGGTTAACCTCGAAGCCTGTACAGCCGTTCTTTTTTGCCCCGCACGATCTGCAGGGTTGTGGGTGTGACTTATGAGACCAGTGTTCCCCGAATCTGATATTCCAGAGAACGATTACCACCAAATTGTTATTTGTTGCTCGACCGGTTGTGCGCCTTGCGGTTCCACAGAATCGAGGACCAAACGCTAAGCGCTACTTGAAGCTCGATCACCTCTTTTCAAAATCCATGTCCCTCACAACCACCACCGTCCTCGGCAAACGAAAAAACAGGGTCACACCCGAGAATCTCCTCCTCCAACTTTCTGCATCGGAATCGAACCACGACCAGAGCGACGTATCTTGGCGAGACCCAGAGTCCGAGACCGAGTCCCCCCAAACACCCCGAAACTCGAATAAAAAATCCGAGTTTGTCCTGGTCAATGGCTCGCTGGTGAAAAATGCGAAGAGAAAGTACCATTGCACTTTCTCTGGCTGTGACAAATCGTATAGCAAGCCGTGTAGGCTTGAGGAACACGAGAGGTCGCATACAGGGGAGGTGGGTCTTTCGTTCTGCTCGATCCGTGGCGTTTAGCTGAACCCTGTCGATCACAGCGGCCGTTTGTGTGCACGACCTGCGATAAATCATATCTACGAGAGACTCATCTCCAAGCTCACGTCCGCTCTCATCTGCCTGATTCCGATCGCCCCTTTGAGTGCCCAGAAGTGGGTTGCTCGAAGAGGTTTTGGACCGCGCAGCATTTGAAAGTACACGAGTCGACACATAAGGGAGAGAAACCATGGAAGGTAGTGTCGGATTCAGATCAATTGAATACTCGCTGAATGTTCTATCCAGTGTACAGAGGTGGATTGCGCGCAGTCGTTCACGAAGCACCACCAACTTAGAGCACACATCTCCACCTTTCATTCTCCTGCGGGGACGAAGCCGTATCGGTGCGAGTATCCGGACTGTTCCAAGTCGTTTGCTACGAACCAGAAGTTGCGAACTCACCAGAAAACCCACGATGAGAAGCGGTACACGTGTTCACACCCGTCTTGCCTTTCGTTACCCACCCTGCCGTTTTTCTCCAACTGGACAAAGCTTCAAGCTCATATGAGGGCGGCGCATCCACCTACATGCCCGTACTCCGAATGCCAAGGCAAGTCCTTCGGCCATCAGAAAGGTCTCAAAGCGCATTTGAAGATACACGAGGGGCGGGACGTGGACAGTCGTGTAGATGGTGAGGGTGGTGCGACTGATGATGATGAACCGGTGACGAAGAAGAGGAAGGGCGGTGATCACGGGAGAGACTGGGTGTGTGACTTCGAAGGATGCACGAAGGATTTTAAATCGGTATTTTCCCTCCTTCCGATACAGTTTCCGCTGCCTCACATTGGTGACTTGAACAGAAAAAGGCTCTTACAACGCATTACAACGTCTCGCACCTCCACAAGCGCGATTTTGTGTGTCCTCACGAAGACTGCGGCAAGTCCTACGGTTATAGGCACCTTCTCCAGCGACACATTGCGCACGCGCACCAACCAGCAGAGCAATCCGATCGCTCCAGTGATGCGGAGGACGACAGCACGAAAGACGTCCAGGTGGACATCGAAGGTATTACGGGGAAGTCCTATCTGGCGAGAAACGCCAGGATCAGGAGGGCCTTGCGTTGTCCCCATCCAGACCTTCCCCCAGCGTTCGTGCCTGGCCAAGATTCGGAGTTATCGGCCTTGGATTCCGTGCTTCCCTGCGAACACGTGTTCGGGAGAGCTTACGACTTACGCAGGCATTTGTTATCTGAGCACAACTTAACCGTTGAGAAGGGGATCGTGGATGCGTGGGCGGAGGACCGATGGACGTTGATATCTACTGAGGATGGTGGGGTGTGACGATGTGACACGTCATAGTGTAACAAACCTGGTCAATTATTCCGCATACGTGTTGTCCTACTGCGTCCATCTTCGACATCGACAAGACTGTACATTAGTCCTCGAAACTCTCTCGCATTCACCCGGCCGTCACGTACAACAGCGCGCCAGCCAGACGGACCATGATGGAACCAGGCACGCCAGGATTTGGTAGCGGAGGAGGAGGTTCATCCCTCCCGCCGCCCCTTCAACCGCTGGAAGTGCATATCACGAAATGGCAGAGGAAGTACCAGCAATCTTTGGACAAGCTTACTCCCCATATGTACCAGCGGTGGGCGGGGACGGCTGGGTTGATAGCGTTGTTCTTGTTGAGGATTGTGTTCTCGCAAGGAGTGAGTAATTTCTTCGCCGGTTCTGATCGACGAGCGTGGCACTAACTCCGCCTTTCACCAGTGGTATATCAGTGAGTTATCAAGGGTCTCATACCTAAACAGCATACTAATGGATGGGCGCGTTTTCGCGGTTTGGGAACAGTTTGTTGTACGTCCATCCTACGATCCTTCGTTCGCCACGGTTGCTGATCCAACGACAACAGACGCTCATGCTATCTACCTCCTGAACCTTCTTTTGGCCTTCCTTCAACCAAAATTCGACCCTTCGATTCAAGATGATATCATGGCCGACGATATGGAGGAGGGTGGAGATACCCCAACACCACTACCTTCATCACGAGATGACGAATTCCGCCCGTTCGTGCGCAGGCTTCCAGAATGGCAATTTTGGTGAGTTCCGTCCACCCGCCTATTCTCCGCTAGAGTGCTAAGGATTTGAAAGGTTGTCAACCACGAGGGCTACTCTCATTGCGATTTTCTGCACCCTCTCCTCAGTCTTTGACGTTCCTGTCTACTGGCCCATCTTGGTTATGTATTTCTTCGTGCTGTTCTTCTTGACTATGAGGAGGCAAATCCAGTTAGTCCCAACACAGTCGATACTCCCTCTGGTATCATCGCTGACGTACTCCCTCCAGGCACATGGTCAAGTACAAATACGTTCCTTTCGACATTGGCAGGAAAACACGCTACGTGTGATAGGCGATACCACCTTCTCTCCCTGTTTTGGTCACGCGTTGTTGTTCACATAGAAGCGGTCCAGTAGTTTATAGCCTACCTCTAATGACATTTTTCTGAGTTGGCTGAATCAAAATAGCACCGATCGCGCTTGCCGAAATCCTTACGCGTCACGATCCTTCATGAGTTCCCTCCCACTAGTCCCTCCACTGTTCCCCGCGGGCAAGGAACCTTTGCCCCCTGGCTTCACCGAAGATGACCGCCAAGTCATGCTTCAGAACAAGAGAATGCAAAATTACATGCAGATGGGGATGGAGTCGTGTGTAGCAAAGACGGTTATGGCTGCCGGAATGGGTGCGTGCTGAGTCGGCTCTCCGAATTCTCATTGCTCACGGGTGCTGCTCGCTCTATATTCGTGGTGCTTTTGGACTGTAGGTTTTGGGATGGGAGCGTTCATTTCGTTGATGTCCTCCTCATTCGCATACGAGGACCCTCTGATCCGCCAGCAGCAGCAAGCCGCTGGGGCTATCTCCACAACCGCAAAGGCGAGGGAGATTTTTGGTGAAATGGGGCGGGGCATGTGGAGGAGTGGGAAGGGGTTCGCTAAGGTGACCGTGTTGTTTGCAGGCACCGAGTGCGTCATCGAGTCGGTGAGCTCTTCTCTCTTTCCCGTGCGGGAACCGTCGGAGACGGATTCATGACCTCGGACCTGACGCCGCCTCCCCCTTTACCGCTCCTCTCTTTCGTGTGGGATGTTTCGCCAACCTTTTTCACTGTCCGGGGGACAATCCGCGCGTAGTATCGGGCTCGGAACGATATCGGGAATGCTGTCGCGGCAGGGTTCATCGCTGGAGGTGTCCTGGCTCGTAATACTGGGCCGAGAGGTGCACTTTGGGGAGGCCTCGGGTTTGCAGCATTCTC
>Ga0307511_10003306_pt1 | contig 16592 bp, 12 predicted proteins | sample 13_EM_MG_FD_200266 | JGI IMG/M metagenome (GOLD analysis project Ga0307511, IMG submission 200266) | Populus trichocarpa ectomycorrhiza microbial communities from riparian zone in the Pacific Northwest, United States - 13_EM | ecosystem: Host-associated > Plants > Roots > Unclassified | place... | reverse complement strand
TATCTCCGCTCTGCAAACACTACCACTTCGATCTGATGACCGCCATCCCCCGTCCATAGTCATAAACTATTGATTAGATGTCCCCGGGCCCTCGACCTCCCAGATATACCGGCTCGAGCTCCATCTACCGGTGTACCTGCGCGGCTAGTCCCTCCCCCGGATACCTTTTTTCCCCGCCTCGACAGCCCAGCATGCGCCCTCACTATACTCAAGGTCCGCGTGCCTTGTGCTCTGAATCGAAATAGTTATCAACCGCCAGGCTCGCTAGACATCACAGCACCCGCGTGGTTGAAATAATAATTAATATGATCACGAACCCTCCGCGAGTACTAGCCGTCACAAGGGTCGGATATAAAATATGGTGTGGCACTTCCGGAGGGTTTGGGTGGGTGGGGTTGGGTACACATGTACTCCGACTGGGGTGGTAAACTGAGAAATTTGAGTCACAGCCAAAGACGGATATGCTAGATGTACCAACAGTCGAACACCAAAGCGGACTTGACCCCAAATGGCGGCTGGTACCACTTTGGGTGGCCCCTACCACAATCAACCAATCATCCGCATGCCCCTGCGGGCGGAAGCAAGGAATAGAAAGATCAGACACCGTGACATGGATACCAACCAAGTCATGTACAATGATGCACATTGCAGTGCATCTGAAACAACAGAGGCTGAGGCTTGTCTATTGCTTTTGCGGCAATCTCCACTGGCGCGTATATTATTGCGGGGTAAGCCGATTCTCGGGGGAAACCAAACACCGATGCTCTCCATTACAACTTACGGAAACTACATCAATTGAACTCCCTAACGCACGATCCCAAATGACGGATAATAAGGAGGAATCGGGCTCAAAACATTGGTATACATCCGCTAAGGTAGCCTGGAAAGGCCGCAGCAGATCGCGCTCTAAGGGTAAAATCTCAGGGGCTTCTCCTCCGGTCACAAACACAGTGTTCAGCAGTGGCACGAGTCCTCCTTCCGGATCCTCCAAGGACGACCCCAACAGCCTGGCCCCGACCGGCTTGACATCGACTGATGCACATAGCACCCATGCGGAAATTCAATCGGAAGCCTTGCCTGGCATGCCAGAACAACTCCTTGTGCCGAGACAGCAACATACTACAGCTCCCGGAAACATAGGACCCAATACGCAAGGTTGCCGCTTGTCACAATCTAGCATTCATGGCGTCGTCCGAGATGAACAAACCTTGCACGGAGGTATATCTCTCCTCCGCATATAAAGTATAATACATTCAACTAATATTAGGTCTAGATCCTCCTTTGGTAGCTCCATCAGCGGCGTCGCAGGAATTGGATTTAGGGGCCGTTGGAGCTCTCGCCGCACAGGCAATGATTAAGGATGAAACTGGACTCACGGAAGAACTTCCACCCCCGGGAAAAAATGAGCTGAACTCTCAGGGCTTGGATCAAGACATCCTTGTGGCCGAACATGGTATATTTTCCCTACTTGAGTGTCTTGTATTCGACTAATCCCTCTTAGCATCGGAATTTCATTGTCTGGCCCAAGTTCAGTTCATTATAAGTCCCCCAACCGATGCGGCGGAACCGCAAAGTTCTCCCCCCGACTTGGCCGGGGAATACCCGCCAACGGCAAATGCTGCGGCCCCCGTCAACGTCTCGTCCGCGCCTGAACCGAATAAGGACATCGTAGCAAGTATTCATGTCACGATTGAAGAAATCAAAAGTGTACGAGAGGGCTTGAAGAAGAAGAAATGGCACTATACCGACCGACATGGGAAGCAAGTTGATGTCGGGGAACGCATGCGAAAGATTTTGAGAAGTGTGGAAGATTGTGCAAAAATTATCGATGTTGCTATCCAGCACCATCCGGAGATTACGGCACTTGTGTGGGCTGGTGCTAGATTTATTTTGATGGTGGGTCACATTCTCGGGTGATCATAGATATATACTGACACTTCCGATGCCGCATGGTGACAATTTTAGGTTGCACTAAACAAAGTTGAATTTATTGATAATATCGAAGCCGCCATGGTTACCATTGTTGAGAAAATGGCAACGTGCGAGTTTTACGCACACATATATGACGAAGGCACCCGAGTACAGTTGGCGACCTCCACTACAACAAAGGCATTTGATGATGGACATGATGCTGCTGTGAAGGAGCTATACGCTGCCGTTAGAGCATATTTGGACAAAGTAAAGGAATATTTTGACCCGGAACATAGTGGTATAATATTTGATTCCCCGCCCACCATTGCGTTTCTTACGGGTTTTGTGTTTAGTGGCAACAAAGATTGTGAATCATTTAATGCCCTTTTCAGTCATCATGCAACCCCTGATTCAGAATATTTTGGAGAAGGAAAAAATTGTTGAAAGGTATGCGGAAATGGCTACTATGGAAAGAATCAAGGGTTTGTCCTCTCTTCGAGTTTACCATTGTCTTCATCCGGAATAACAGCTGATGGAACTTGACCATCAGAGGATTCTAGCAGGATTCAGCAAGTGCGTGATGTGGTCACACACATTAGAGCGGAAATGAAGCCTCTGGCGATGTTGAATGGTATTACACACCCGCCAAAGCACTCCCGGTATACGCACTCACTACGCACTTCCCTCAACCATGCAATCACTTATCACAGTGCTCAACGGAGGGCCCAGAGCTTGTGGAAGCAGGGTCATGACACCAAGCTAAAATTGTTCCCACAGATATTCTTACAGCGACACAAGGCCTCAATGAAACCTTCGAAGTGGGTTCTAGAGAGATTCTTAATGCGGCACAGGACATCAACAAAGCCTTTACAATTGGTTCCGCAGAGATTCTTAATGCGACAAGAGATGTAAAACAAACCGTGGTAGAGCTTCGGGCTCAAGTAGTTCAATCACTGCGTAAGCTACACTGGCGGTTCGGTTCAAGGCTTACACAGTGGAGCTACAGCTAACCATTGTGAAATTGTAAAGAGCCACAACAACGGGAAATTCTCTCATCGAGATCGTTGGATTCGGAACTACAAGGACTAAAGAGCAAATATCTGGCGGAGTCCCAACAAACAGATATCTTCCATGCCAACCTCTATGTTCCTGCACAAGGGATGGCAGCGCAACATGCATCGGAGGAGGAATATTTTGGCCTGTGGGAGCGTCTGGAGAAGTTTATGGCACCGGAGTCACCTCAAAGAGTCTGTCTAATCCTAGGTGCCGCTGGTGGAGGGAAATCCACATTTAACCACTACATCGCTACAAGATTGTGGGAGACCTATGATCGGGACGCCAGTTCAAATTATAACCCTGCACTAATCCCCATCCCAGTCTTTATTACCTTGGCGAATATCCACGACCCATTGCGCCACAATCAGGACCTAGTTGCAGAGCTATTTAGGCGGCGGGAATGGCCTGAGGAGCGGATATCGAAGGCCAGACGACAGCTTCAGTTCATATTTATACTAGACGGATATGATGAAATCGAAAAACGAGATCGCAACTTCTATATCGACAATAGGCTTGGGGAGTGGAACGCAAGAATAGTGATCACGAGTCGACCGGAATACCTTGGATCCGGGTATCAGAACAAGTTTTATCCCCCTGGCCAACCACAACTCTTGCAAGAGTATTGGCTAGCCCCATTTTCGACAAAGGATATCACGGAGTACATTTCAAAGTATGTACAGGCCAGAACTACGAATGAACAACCTGAGGCACCCTCACGGTCAGTAGAGGATTACGAACAATTGGTTGAACGACCTGAGCTGCGGGCTCTGATCAGCAACCCATTTCTGCTCAAAATGGTTATGACCATCCAACCTAGGGCTGGCGACCTTGAATTCAGGCGAGTCACACTGTACCGAAAATTCCTGGACCATTGGCTCCGGTCAGCCCAAAATCGCCTCTCGAGAATACAACTCCCATCTGCTCTAGCAGGACCGTTCAACACGTTGTGTGAGGAAGGCTTCGTTGAGCATGCTGAAACCTACTGTCTTGACTTTGCAATAGAGTTGTACCGTCATAAAGCCTTCGAAGCATTCTACTTTCCTGCTGCAAGGCGGTCGGCTCGTAAACAGCACGATATCTGGGCAGACTTCTTGACAAATGAGGATCCAAAACAAAGACTTTTGCGCTACAGTTCACCTCTAGTGCGGGTGGGGAATTCATACCGGTTTTTACACAAGTCACTTCGTGATTTTGCCATTGCGTACTCCATGTGGCAGGATGAGCAATTGCTCAATGAATTTCCCATTGTTAACGACTTTGGGATTATTGATTTCATCATTGAGGAAGCTGAGCAGAATGAGGAGTTGCAAGCTCGGCTACTGGCGTGTGTGGAAGAGTCAAAAGAAAACCCCAAGGTAGCAATAGCAGCGGCAAATGCAATCACAATACTTGTTCGAGCAAGAATACGGTTCCATGAATATGATCTACGGGGGATTTGTATTCCCGGGGCTGATATAAGTGCTGGCTGGTTTGGAGGTGCTCAATTGCAAGGCGCGGACCTCAGACGAGTCTGTTTGGATAGAATCTGGCTTCGAGAGGCAGACCTCACTGGTGCATGCATTGACGGCGGGGAGTTTGGTGAAAAGCCGTATTTCAAGCTGGAAGGTACTGATAATAGGCCTCTAACTTGCTTTTATACCCCTGATGGTGAGCTACTGGTGGCATCTGGTTGTGGGAGAGATGTACAAGTCTGGTCGGCTACCAATTGCAAACTATTGCATTCATTCAGAGGACACACTTCTACGATAACCTGTGCTGCATTCCCACAAAATAGTGGTTATGACCTTCTGGCTTCAGGAAGCGGGGATCACACGGTGCGGCTATGGTCACGGCAGAATCAAGAGATGCCGCTTGTATATACGTTTGATGGGCATACAGATTGGGTGCGCAGCATAGTGTTCTCTGAGAATGCAAAGTTCCTAGCTTCAGGAGGTGACGATAGTATAGTATGCCTGTGGTCTGTCGCAACACATAGCCTCATACATACCTTTCACTGTCACGGATGGATTTTTAATGTTGCCTTTTCACCAGATGGGCGGAGTCTCTTATCAGCAGGTCATAATGTAGAGGTATGGTCAACGGACAGTGGAAAACTGCTCCAAACTCCTCAGGGCCACACTCGGGTGACAAGTGTCGCTTTTTCACCGGATGGCCAGATCCTGGCGTCGGGAACCGACGATACACTTTTAAACCTGTGGTTAGTCTCGGATTCGGACACTCAGCTCATACACACCTTCGCTGGTCATACACGGCCCGTTCACACAGTAGCTTTTGCACCTGATGGTCGGATGATCGCCACAGCGGCTGATGACTCAACCTTCCGAATCTGGTCGGTCGCAAGTCAGAAGATTGTTCATGTCTTTGAAGGAACTTCACCGGAAACGCAGGGATTGACTTCATTGACTTTCTCCCGAGATAGTCAACGTATTGCCATAGGGGCTACCGATGGTATTATTCGACAGTGGTTGGTTCCGCAAGAAGGAAGCAACTCGGTTCGAGTTTCGAACGGCCACGTCAGGGTGGTCAATGACCTGGCCCTATCAGGTGACAAGAAGCTTCTTGCTTCTGCAAGCAATGACGGGACTATACGTTTGTGGTCAATGGACCCACCTCACATGCCAAATTTAGTCCATGCACTGCCTCTATCATCTACGAGGTTAGCTGTTACGTTCTCTCCAGACAGTGCATGTCTCATAACGGGGACTAAGCATAATGAGGTATGCGTTCACCAACCCTTTCGGAACACAACTAGCACCCCTGAAGACAGCGTGCTCGGCACCCACACCGATGAGGTGAGGACCGTAGCCATGACATCAATTGGGAATATTCTGGCTTCCGGAGGCAATGATCATCATATATGCCTCTGGTCAATTCACAGCTGTACAAAAATAGATACATTAAAGGGCCACACATTCTGGGTGCGAAGTGTTGACTTTTCACCTGATGGGCAGCTACTTGCCTCAGGAAGTTCCGACACGACTGTCAGATTATGGTCTGTCCCACGCCGTGAGATGCTCCACATTTACGAGGGCCATACGGGTAATGTGACGCATGTGGCATTCTCCCCTGACGGTGAGACCATTGCCTCAGCCTGTAATAAGAATGTAGTACGTTTATGGTCTGTACCAGATCGCAAAAGCCTACACATTTTCGAAGGTCATACTCACTGGGTGACCCGTGTTGCTTTCTCACCTGACGGGTTTCTGCTTGCCTCCGGGAGCCTAGATAAAACTATACGATTCTGGTCTTTATCCTCACGGGAGCTTGTTCTGAATGTTGATATTCAGGCTGAGATTTCTGCCCTTGCCTGGACTGCAACATCTGCTCCAGGTGGCCTCATTGCTTTTGGAACAAACAACGGTGGAGTTCAACTGTTGCAAGTGATTCACAAACCGGGGTATAGCCGGGAGAATCCAGCAGTGGAGCTCTCTTGGTTTTGGGCTACGGATTATGGAGCTTACCTAAATGTGTTCGGGGCGCGCATAGAAGGGGTTACGGGCCTTAGTCCTACCAACATAGAGCTTCTTAAGCAGCGGGGAGCGATCGGGGAACCTGCTGCTGGCCGAGTCCATGCAGTGGAAGAAGAGGAATAGCGTGAGTACGTGATTGGGTTGACGGGCGTGAATGAAGGGGTTTATGTTAAGGAGCATTATGATGTAATCGATTTCTTTGTGGCAGTATGTAGTTAGAGTCCTCTGTACTCGTCTCTTGAACGTATTTACAGGTGCATTTTCAGTAACGTCATTACAGGTTTGCCTCAAAGCCACTACCTGCTACACGGATAGCTGGCTTCTTTTCGTTCTCAGTGCGTGACCCTTTTAACCCTGAGGTTTAAGTATTGTACGGTTCAACCCTTAGCTGCAGTTCCTCAAGGTATAAATAGATTGAAATTTATTCCAACCAATTGCCCTGGTCCTTGGCACCTCGAGAGAGTATGTATAAGAGGTGGGATATCAGTAGTGTACTCCGAAAAGTAAGAATTATGTGTCTGTATCATGCATCTAATGAATGAAATTATTGTAATATTAATCCCACGTTAGCTTGCTACTTTGGCGGACGTAATCAATGAACAAGCCTGACACTGGAGACTATATATTTAATTTCCGATAGCGACCTTCAGATGGCGATGGCGCAAGTCTTGTACTTTTTTTTTTTTTTTTTTTTGGTAAATCAGTACAAAAGTCTTGTGCTTGGTTATAGTGTTGGATAGGATAGTCTAATGTAGTGCATTGGTGCGTAACGGAGTATGGAGGAGTAAAATCTGGATTGTATGTATCTTTAAATTTACTTATTTGGTGCCTAGTCATGGGTATTATGTTTATTGAAAGTGCTTAGAGAGGGGAATGCTATAATATGGTGAGGAGTGAAGAGAAAAGAAGTGAGAAAAGAAGTGAGAAAAGAGTCTGATATGGGCACATGCGATGGATAGATAGGGTAGGCATAGTAAGGTACTCCTCGCGCTAGGAGTACACTGCACATGATCTGAGAAATCGAGATGAACCAAGTTTGCTTCCCACTCCGATTGCGACTCCGACTTCCACTCCGATTCCTTCCATTATAATTATACTTACTCCCTTACCTCCGTGCAAAATCCACAGACTTCAAAGCCCCCTAAGCACTTCCGCCTTTTCTTCGCAATTAGTTCAAATGAAGTGCCAACGGCGCCCGATAGGCCAATCGGTCAGAACTATACCCTCTCGCAATAGTAAGACGGCTGGGATTAGAAACGGAAATGTAACTCCCATACATAATTTCCGAGGTGACGACATACAAAATGTATTACTAAGAATAGATGGCTGAATCCCAGGCTACCCAACCTCAAGCTTGAATTGTAAGCTAATCAAAATTTAAAACACAATAAACATCCAGACCCAACATCTGTCAAGTTCACCCTATAATGACTTCCGGGAATTGAACCGGATCAAAGTGCCCTACACCCTCCTGTCACTGGCAGGAAATCGCCATGCTGAAATAGTCTTCCTGAAGGTCCCGCTCACTCTGCTCACGCATATTCAGCGGATAAACCGTAGAGGGTCCAAAGCACTCGCTCTCGCCGTAAAGTAGCAATTTACACCTGGAATCGCGGAAATCACTAGAATCGTCTGTCCACCGGAATGAAGAGATGGGTGGGCCCTGAGTATCGGTGCAACGGTCATCGTCAGTGATAGTAAAGATCTCTCCGACATAGTCCGGGTCTTCGTAGGCAGTAAATGTCCAAGTGGAGCTGACACTAGCAGCGGCTATGAGGGCAATGGTGTATATCGGAAGTTGCAACTGCATGTTGGGGAGAAGGTCCGAAGAGAGTGGCGGTTTGCGAGTGGCTTCAGGTGTCGTTTACTGTTGCTATCAGAATTTACACATGTAATTAGATCGATAGTGGGGGTTAACATACCTGATATTATACTTAGATTGTGACAGGAAAGTATATAATTTAGAGGCGTAGAATTAATAAACAGGAAGTCGGTGGATAGAGAAAATACCCCATAATGATAGGGTACGGATACCACTTATATAGACCGCAGATACTTGCCACTTTGCAAAGGCTTGTACGTGTCACCGGTCCATTTTCTCATTCTAGCTAGAGGATTTTCGCATACGACATACGATCTACGTTTGCTTATTGGATAGCATCTCCGCCCATAATCACGTAACTATTGAGACAACATCCATTGTGTTGCACCTATGTAACCGTCCACAACTAGATATTCCGTATATGTATTGTCGACAATGTTGATCTAGGTCAATGGTTTTCGGGGGCTGGTTTGATTGGCGCGCTAATCATTTTCGATTTAGGCACTGGTACAGCTTCCAACATCTCCTACGTCGAATCGGCAGTGCTCTCTTCTTTTGTCAAATCCCTCGGCATAGGGTCCCTAGGTTTGGAAATCAAAGTTTTTTTGTGCCCAGTAAACTGCTGCCTTTGCATTGCAAAATGCATTATTATACTATTGGTGACCAACGTGAATGGTTCTACTCAAATTGTTCTGGGTCGAAATAAACAACCTTTCCTATCAAATTGCAAATTTTCAGTGATTTGATTATGACTTAAAAACCCCTTGTTGCTGGTTTGATCTTGGTGCCCTAATGGTATTCCAAAAATCCCCTAAGTAATAGCCAGCCGACAAGGCGGTGCTTCCTTGTCAAATACCTCGTCATAGGGTCACGATTGGAATCAGAGTATTGTTGTACCTACAGTACTGCCAGGGTACCAAACAGGCCCCAGCCTGGCAAGTGGGGGCTAGCGCTGCCCGATTTGAAACGGATTTACAACTCCGTAATTAGCAAATGTCTGAATCAAGCAGCAAGGGCTTTTTAGTCATGATCGAATCGCAGAAAAAAGTGCAACTTGGCCGGTGTGGGTTGAGAAGCTTGATGTTTAAGGTTCAGAACAATCTGAGCAGAATAATGCTCGTAGGTCACCAATAGTTATAATAATAGATATCGCAATGCAAAGGCACTAGTTTACAGAGTACACAAAGTTGTTACTACTTGTTAGAATTCGTCCCTCTTTGAAGTTTATGAATAATTGGTGAGCTTATGGCTATAGATAAGGGAGGTCTCAAGGTAGCATCTCGAGCTTTTGGGCCTGGATTTGGAGCTGTGGTGGTCCAGTCAAGTGAAGTCAAAAATGTAAGGCATGGATTCATTACGTGCAGCCACCTAGCACAGCCGAAAGTCATTAGCCTACAGGCTACATAACGTTAGCGAAAGGCTCCATGTCGGCGCCAGCTTCGCTTCTTTTAACCATGGTTCGGGTATCTATCCGTACTTAGTTGATTTGATGCCTGCTCGTCTTGCATGTCTCTGCAAGTGTAAACAATGGGAAAGCTTGTTCGTACCGACACCTAACAAGATCATTATCAATCGATCGTTACACTAAAGACGTGTCAGATCACATTCTCAAAATCCGCGTTGCGAGAGGTAAAGAAGATCAATTTTGCTATCGAGCTTCTGTGCATAGGGTTTCAGTACCCCTAGTTGTGTAGTTGGCGCTTGGACATATAGGTATGTATCTGATTTCACCACTCCATTGACCGATCACAATGGTATTCCTCTTCCCCGCCGTGAGCGCCAAGAGGTAAGGGGATGTTTAGGTAGCGACTCAATTCCAGCGGATGCTAGTGGGGAGGGAGAAACGAGATGACGCTAGTTTTTCGCATGCATACCGGATACGGAAGAGATAAGTAGAGTAAAGGCACGGATAAAATAGCTACGAATACGATGTCACGGAAGCACAATAATACCTAAACCGACTCCACAGATTGTGCTCCTCACCTCCCTCTCGCTACATGTGATCCCTGTTTACCGTGGCTGAGGGGTCGGGCTCTTCTCACAATTCCTTATCGATAAGTCTACTTAACCGGTAGCGGGTACATATTCCTTTCGGCGCACTACCTGTACTACCATCTTGGGATTGATTAATCCTTGGTGTGACCTGGCGTAGAAATAAGAATATACTGAGAACCAGTAACTAAATATAAGCTTCATCGGGATTGCTGTATGCTTGTTACTAGAGCCCCCGAGGTATTCAAATTTCATTAGAGCATCGTGTAGCGTAGCATAGTGTAGTTAGTGTAGTGTAGTGGAGTTAGTGTAGTGTAGTGGAGTATAGCGGAGTGAAGAGAAGGGAAGAGAAGAGAAAAGATATTGATATCGGCGGATGCGGTGCATAGATAGAGTAGACATGACACGGTGACATGAGTGCTCGAATTAGGCAACCGGTCAGACCAATGCCCTTTCGAAATAGCAATATATCCGGTATAGTCGAACTCGTCTAAGTGCATGATGTCTGTCGAAACACCCCTTGATGCATTTCCGGAGATTATGCAATAAGACCGAAAATGGCTGCCGCTAAGACAAAACTGGTCAGCGGCTTGTGATGCATTTACACCGAATATGCGCTTAGACCGGATGCATCTAGACAGGTTCGAATGTATTCTCTCGGAAATACTCTGGGACCCCGCTGGCAATCCTCACCTGATACGCGCCAGTGTATCTCTTGCACCACATCAAAGTGGTATCCTTCACAATAGAAGGGGAAATGCAATTGCCATACATAATTTCCCGTGACGACATATAGAATGTATTACTAAGAATTATTCGTCCTGATATTAATGAATCCCTAGCCCCCAAGTACTATACAGAATTGTAACATATGAAACATTAAAACAGAATAAAATCCAACGTTTCCACAATACTCCCCTCAAGTACACCATATAAACAACTCCGAGAAATTTCCAATTGAACCGGGTGAAATTGTCCTGCACCTCCTCTACTTGCATTGAACCCGGAAGCTATAAGAGGTCTCCCCTATGGACGGATGCCCTGACGTGCCCATTTCAAATTCCATAGAGGGTTGATAGCATCTACGGTCGTAGAATAGCCGCACCCTACACGAAGGATTTGTAGAATCGCTAGTCCATCGGAATGAACGGATGCCGGTTGGAGCATCGGTGCAAATGCCGGAGTCACTCGTACGAAAGCTCGCTCCGCGATAATGTGGTTTTGGGTAACCGGTAAATGTCCAAGCGGAGCTGACACTAGCAGCAGCTATGAGCATAAGGGAGCTTATCGGAAGTTGCATGTTGGTGAGAGGGGTCCGATGAGAGTGGTGATTTGCGGGTGGTTTCAGGTGTCGTTAACTGTTGCAATCAGCATTTACTTCACGTAATTAGCTCTATAGTGGGATCAGCGTACTTGATAGGTTGCGGATGTAATGTGAAGGCGAGTCGACTGTAGAATGAACCAATAGGAACCTCGGTGGATGGAGAAAATACCCCATAATGAGGGGGTACGGATACTACTTATATAGACCTCAGATACGCCTAGTAATTGAACTTACCGCCTTGCAAAGGCTTGTACGTGTTGTCAACGGCCGATCCCCTCGTTCTAGCTGGAAGATTTTCGCATACGATATACGATCTACGTTTGCATATTTTATAATTAGGTAGCAGCCCTACCCAAACAGCCTAGTCAGACAACAACTATCATGTTGCACATTATAACTGTCCATAGCTGGATATATCGTTTTCGATTTAGGCGCCGGGACAGCTTCCAAAATCCCCTAAGTAATAGGCAGTCGAATTGGCGGCGCTCCCTTCTTCTGTCAAATACACCGTCATAGTCCCTGGTTTGGAAGTCAAAGTTTTGTTGTGCTGAGTAAACTGGTGCCTTTGCAATGCGATATCCATTATTGTACTATGGGTGACCTACGTGAATTGTTCTGCTCAAATTGTTCTGGATCTTGAACATCAAGATTTTCTAACCATGTCGTTCAAAGCTGCCCCTTTTTTTTTTAGCGATTTGGTTATTGCCAAGTACTTGCTGCTTTCTTCAGACATTTGCTACGGAGTTGGAAACCGTTTTCAAATCATCTGGCGTTTAGCAAATGGTCTCAGCCTAACTTGCCAAGGTGGGGTCTATTTAGTGCCTTGGCAGTACTAGTTAGAATTCGTCCCCCTTTGAGGTTTTATGAATTACTGGTGAGTATATGGGTTGAGCTAAGGGAGGTCTTAAGGTAACATCTCGAGCTTTCGGAGCTGAGTTTGGAGTTGTGGTGGCCCAGACCAAAAATTTTAATCATGAACTGGGTTTCCTATATGCAGCTAGCGGCGCTAGCAAGATCTCGCGCGCTAGATTCCACACGCGAGCAATCGTACCAGCCCAGCAGGCTAGGCCTATTGTCTTAGACACTCTATGGAACGGTGGATGGAAACCAGGTGCACAGCCCATCTTGCCGAAAGTAGCTATTCTGTCGCTTCTTATACTCAAATTCCGCGTTGCGAGTTGTAAAGAAGCTAAATTTTGCTTGTAGAGCAGGCTTTGAGTATAGTAAGTGCCAAGAAATAAGGCGATGTTAAGGTAGCGCACGTTGCATATCGGATAAGGAAAGGGATAAGGAAAGGGATAGGTAGAGTAACCGTATGACATGTTATCACATGTACGGCAAGGCGGGTACGATAGCTACGCATAGGAGACTGAAACCGACTCCACCGAGTGATCTCACCACCTCCATCCGACTCTGACTCTCACTCTCATCCCTTTCTCAATAGGGATACTTAGCGCTACAGGCAAACCTCTATAATTGCTCTTCTATAAATGCATAACCTCCTTACATATGTAGAATGGCCCGGTCCGAGTTCGGGACTATAGTGATAATAACATACCTCTGTATTTGCATGCATACCGATTTGCCGGTCCCAAACCCTAACAATTTAACCTGCACAAGTGGTGGGTGAGGGCTAGTCCCGCTGGTCAGGGAAATGCCTTCTGACATCTATAGCTGGCAGAAGAGTATTTCTAGGATGTATCTGCCTCTATTTACGATGCAGATATTCAGTTATCAACGCTGATAATGGAAGCACTAAATAATAGCGTACATACTGGAGATCACCCAGTGCAAGGCGACCCACAACAGGACGGAATTCCTATATCACATTGACGGCGCAACCCGGAATGCTCTGAAAGCGAACGGTATCGGTTATTTCTTCATGCTAAGTCACATCCGGAAGCTTCACAGGCGGACCTTGCCAAATGGATTTGCCAGCAGTTCAATAAGGGGGTTAATCAATCAACAGTATCTGGTATGTATCAAAGTGAAGAGGTGTAAATTTTGTTAATAAATATAGATATTCTGAAACGATTTCGAGAGAATCTCCCAACTGACTTAGAGGTCACTATACTTAGCAAAAGCCAAATCAAGCGAGTGCGCAAAGTCCAACTATTTGACTGGTTTATTAGGTTCCAACGTCAGGTTCCTATACGTGACGATTTGATTGAGGCAAAGGCTGCGGTAGTTTCAACTAGGCCTGGGCACGAGACGTCCCGAGACTTTGATTGTGGTCTCGAGACTTTTGGATATCGAGCAACCGCAATCACAAATCACAATCAAATGATGCAGGTACTAGGAATTTGTAGAAAATGAGCGGAGAAAAGCTATCTCAGCCTTTAATTATATACAGGTTGCCACATTGTCTCACCGGCTATCACACTCTTTCAACGGTTGCCGCACTATCTCACATAAATATCTGCACGCCGCAACCAACGAAAAATTTTCACAAAAGTCTCGAGACATATTGCCTCGTGCCCAGGCCTACCTTTCATGTATATACAAGTCCCATTCAGAACTGCCCGGGACGCATAAATGAGATCCTGTATATAACCCCTGTATTTCCTGTGTCTTCTACACATCGTTCAGATAACTTGGCTACGCATCATGCATACCAATACAGCGAACTCGCATTATAAGCAACTCCCGATATAAGAAACCTCGCGACACAAGTAACTATTGTCTGGTCTTGATGAAGTTCTATAGGAAATATATCTCGCGTTATAAGAACCCTTGCGTTATTCGTAACCTTGTGCCGGTCCCGAGGAGTTGCTTATAACTCGAGTTCACTGTACAGTGCTATCTTCCCTCTCACACTCTCTCTGTGTATTTCCTTCATCGGATATCGATTCTCCGCTCCATCCCTTCGAATAATACTTATGTCCATCCGCATGACCAAGCTAATCTCCGCGCGTGTATACAGTAGTACTGTACATATACACAGCGATTTCTGCTTCCTTACAGTGTAGTTATTGCTGCAAGTACTCTCGCTGCTTAGGTAACCGTCTCCCGACACGGGTCGGGAAATGATTAAATCAGCCGATCATGGATAAATGGGCGATGCCCAAACGGGCCGGTCTGGACAGAAGGGTTGAACTGGGATGCCCAAAGGGGCCGGTCTCGTAGGATTGGAAAAAGGATAAAAGAGCTGGAATTCGCTAGCAAAATAAAGGGAATAGTAGAGCACAGGAACTATAGCACACAAGCCTATAATGATCTCCTAGATAGTACCGCCGAATATATCTCTCTCTCACAATTCCTCCGTTCATAACCTCGTAATCTTACAGTTATAGCTGCAATCACGGAGTCAAAGTACCTTGATGGGTAGGGAGGAGGAGCAGCAGGAGCAGAAGCGTAGCAATGAATAATCGGAACATGATGTAGACAACGCCACACTAGTGTTCACCTAGAAATTAAAACTGCGGAAGGATTACAATATTGAAGAACTTGCTGGAAACTTGAATTCTCTACTACAGATAAAAATGCATTAGTATTAATAGGAAAACAAAAAATATGCTCATGCAATACTTTATTATCAAAGCGATCGAGTTGTTTTCTAGCTCCACCTATACTACCTTGTGCCATGATTGTAAATGGAGTCTGTATTTTAGATACATTGGAGGATTTCTGAAGCTGTTCCAATTGCTGAATTTTTTCTTCTTGACTTGTTGGAAGAAGAGGATGGTCATTGTTAAAGATGGCACAGCTGTAAACTAGAAGTAGTAGATTTAGCATCTACAGTCCACTCACCTTTTGTGTAGTGGGTACAATATATAATATGCCGGCTTTCATTATTCTCCAAAGACTTCCGAATTAATAGCTTTCGAGTATATACGTAACTGCCAAATTTGCGAGCGGAAGATGTTCCACTAACTGTTCGTGAATCCTGTAGTGTAGCATACCGTCCTGCTAAGGCAGTGATTAGTGTGCACCACGGCTCGAGTTTTGGGAGGAATCTGCGAAAATTGGCCACAAAACTCGCCCTTTAACATAATTAGGAAATTTTATTGCCTAAATAGGTCAAACCGATCACCAGGAATTCTTCAGAACTCTGTAGATCACCAAAAAATCAGAAAAACACTCGCCCCGTGTTGCACGCTAGCAGTGATATATTCCTCAGCAGTGTGGGCAGTAGATATTGACGTTTCGCTCATTGTGTTTAATGCGATCGATCTCTGTTATTGCAGATGCAGGCACTGTACATGAGCAGAGAAAGGGAACTTCTTCTTTAAACACGGAAAGGTTGTCACACTATCACAATACCTATAACCTTGTCTCAACAGCTATCACGCTGCCTTAATGCTGTCTCAACAGCTATCCCACTGTTTCAGTTGGTGATACAATCCCTAATGTGAAGCCCTCCTCTGCAAGTTTGTAGCCCTTAAAAGCCACATTTTGGGGTGTTTATGCAACCTGATGCTTTGTACAGTATTCACGCCATCGGTAGCAGGTTGACCTGGGACAAAAAAAAGAAAAAAATATGGGTGCGCCATAACTTTCCCCTAGGCACTGTATGTACATATATATTTAGTTTATCACGACAACACAAAACCCGTGGCCTTGGCGCCAAGCAACTATATATTTCAAGTGGGAAAGGTGGAAAAGACTTTTGTTCTGCACCTCCCTGGTGGTGAAGAAAAGAGCAAAGAGAATGATATCGGCGCATGCGATGCATAGGCATAGCACAGTGTGAGATGCGCGCTCGAATTGGCCAATCGGTCAGAACGATGCCCTCTCAAAGTAGCGTATTGTCTCTGAGGTACCTACTCTGGGTCCTGCTGGCATCACCATTACATGCGAGTGTATCACTTGCACCAAAGTAAAGCGATCCTCTACACAGGGAAATGTTCCAGATACCTGGGAGAGCGAATGCAATTGCCATACATAATTTCCCGAGATAACGTATTACTAAGAATTGTTTTCCTGAAATGTCCTGAATCCCCAGCACCCAAGTAGAACACAACCCAAGCTTGAATTGTAAGAAATGAAGATTTAAAACAGAATAAACATCCGCGGT
>Ga0307511_10003305_pt1 | contig 16592 bp, 17 predicted proteins | sample 13_EM_MG_FD_200266 | JGI IMG/M metagenome (GOLD analysis project Ga0307511, IMG submission 200266) | Populus trichocarpa ectomycorrhiza microbial communities from riparian zone in the Pacific Northwest, United States - 13_EM | ecosystem: Host-associated > Plants > Roots > Unclassified | place... | reverse complement strand
GAACCTTTGTTTTTCTAATAAGTTTTTCACCAAATTAGAGTTACAGAATAAAAACATGGCTTAATTAAAGTTGAACCACACATATCTAGCTTTTCATGAAGGTATTATATGTAAAAATTCAATCTTATTTAGACCTTTAATCAAATTAGTGAAATCGAGTCAGAATTTTACTAGCATGAAAATTTAATTTATATCCCTTTTGAAATTTGAATTTGAAAAGAAAAGAATTTGATAAAAATCTATCTTGATGATATGATTTTCCTGGACTTTACAAAATATAACCATATGCTTTAATTCCTGATTCTTTCAAGAATTGATAAATCACATCCTTTATCAAAAAACATTCTCTAAATTTTTAATTTCTAATTTAACCCATAAAAAAAATTAAATTAAAATAAAATGAGAGGTTATGACAGCATGCATAAAACCCTTTATTAATTATTAATTATTAGAAGATCAATATGGAGGCTTAACTTGAACTCCAAATTGTGTAATTAACTCAATTATCTTGAGAATTCCTACATTTTTGGATCAAGAGTTTTTCCATAACTAAATTGAAATGACATATTATGGAGGAATGACTTTCAAGACCATGCGGAGATTTGTTTTGAAGCACTTGGTGATCGAGTGAAGCACTGGATTACATTGAATGAACCGTACGGACCTATAGTAGTGGTGGCTATTCCTCAGGCAAGTCTGCACCTGATCGATGTTTCAGATTGGCAACGATTAAATTTCACCGGAGGAGATTCAGGAGTAGAGCCATTTTTGGTGGCCCGTAATCAGCTTCTTGCTCATGCTGCTGCTGTGAAATTGTAATAATAATAATCAATTAGTAACTTGTGGTTTAGCAAAAATAATCAATTAGCAAAAATAATCAATTTCACCATTTGGTTAGCCGAATCTCTCGTAGTATTCCCCTCGTTTGATTTTTTCTGACCGTCCGATTTAATTTATGGTTTTTCATTTTTTTTTAATTTGTATAAATCAGTTAATATATACAAGCAGTAAAACACAAGCCAACAGGCCGTCTACAATATTCTACAATAAGAAACGATAGAGAGAAAAAAATAAAATTTGGACAAAATGCATGAAGGGATCTAATTGAATTTTTGATATTTTTCATTTAATTTAATTTCACTTAATGAATATTTTTGACCACTTTCGCAAAACTTATATTCCTTGAAATCATACTCTTGGAAGAAGCTCAACCGATTCAAAGCGGGTCCCCGTGAACTGGGGTCCACTCGCCTTATTTCAGAAATTGAACCATTAATTTGTGGCTTTCTTTGGAGCCCACAACACGTGCACCAGAGTAAAAATCGGGAAAATACACGAGAATGATGAGCTAAGGTGTGATTGGTAATGTTGTGGTTTAAATTCTTTTTAAATTGTTTTTACTTTAAAAAAAATATTAAATTAATATTTATCTTATATTTTAATATGTTTATATAAAAAATAAAATAAAAATCTAAAAAAAATATTATTTAAATACGTTTTAAATTAAAAAAAAACTCTAAACCATAATATCAAACAAACACTGCACCTTATTCAAAAGCTAGCAGTGATTAATATATATTACCTGTCATATCGCATGCTTTTTGGCATATGTAACTCCTATATATATGAAGGCCGCAGGTCTCTCCTGTCTAGCTAGCTCAACGACAGGCTATGGCAACCAAAAACTGTTTCTTGCCAACTCTGCTTCTCGTTCTTGGCACAGTGACTTCAAATGTAGCAGCTGCTGCACCAAGCCACATTAACATTGCTTCTCTTAACCGTAGTAGTTTTCCAGGAGGTTTCATCTTTGGGACAGCATCATCAGCTTACCAGGTTAGGATAATATTATGGTTTGTTTTCTCCTAGGTTTTGAAATCCTGATGCATGAGATGTTGATAGGAAAAGCTGTCTTCTTGATTTTTTGTTTTTGTTTTTGTTTTTTCCAGTATGAAGGTGCAGCAGCTAAAGGAGGCCGAGGACCCAGTATATGGGATATTTACACCCATAGATATCCAGGTTCTCCTCTCTTAATTTGTAGCTTTAGTTTGGTTGGTAAATCTACTTGCTTTTTTGCTATTTAATTCTGCTTTTTACCTCTTGGTAGAATTCAGTGCTTGGACAACAAATTAAATTTGCTATAGAAAACAATTAAACTTGCTATTATTATTATTATTATTATTATTATTATTATTATTATTATTATTATTATTATTATATGTGAAAAGTTGTTAGATATATTTGATGCTCTCTTACTTTTTTTTAATGTAAATATATACAATTTATTATGAAATATCCATTAACCTTAATTGATTTTTTTTTCTTACTGAATAATTCCTCCTATAATTTTAATCTGAACAACGGGTCAGATGCATGTCTCATCCCAAATATAATTTTAATTTTTAGATATATTCTTTAATTGATTTTTTTATACGTAATAATTAATGCTTATAGATTGATTACATCTTAAGTTTTAAGAAATTAATGCTTTGTTATTTAATTTTATATTTTCAAATCTTATAGAGTCATCCCCGAAAAGAATTATTAAATTTCTCTGAACAGACCAATATAATAAATGCACTTTTAAGATTGTTAAAAAAAATTAATATTAGGTGACATATAAATTGATTTGAAGGTACCATATACTAAAAAAAAATACATATATTCAACTTCACCTGCATACTGCATATGCCCAATTTAATTTTGATGCCGCCTATTAATTAAAGAATCTTATTGACTATAACATCTAAGTGATTATAATATCCCAAATAAATAAATAAAAAAACAAAGGACCTAACATTGTTTTTTTTATCCTAACATGTTTTGTTTATTTATTTATTATCTTTACGAAGTATATGATACACAATATTGTATCAAGTTGGCCATGAAATTCAAATTTTTGACAGCCTCAATCTTTCTATCTTATTATTGTCTTTGGACACAACGTTATGGACAAAATATAGCAGACACTTGCTTTAAAAAACAAAATGACTATTTACCGTACGTAGGATTAGAAATTATTACATCATAAGAGTAAGCACATTTCCTCGAACAATCGTACAAATTCTCTAATATTATCCATAACAATTAGCTTTACTCTTGTTATTTTTATGTTAGGATTCGGAATTTTTTGGAAAAAAATAAACAAAAATTAAAATTACTGGGTTACACCTTCGTTAACATCTCGTATTCATGACCATAGTATAACGTACATGTTAAGGACAAGATATTAATTAGTGTCGTTTCACATTTTTAATGAACAATGCCTAACCTGATTTGAGAAACAGCATGATGAAGCCTAGCAACTATAGGGTTGAACAATCCTCTATAAAGATAGGGAATTTATTTTGAGGGTGTAATTTAACTAGTTAAATTTTAAGTTTATTTTTTAAAAATTACTAGTTCAAGTGCCACAAATTTTAAAGTCACTACAAACTTACATAATCATTAACTTCAAAGTCTTTGAGGATTAGTTGAGATGCATATAAGCTAACTCGGACACCTATAATTAATAAAAAAAATAGAAAATCAAAATAAAATATATGAGATTTGAAGCCACCACCTATGTAACTTTTTTATTTTCATTTTGATTCTTTGACTTTTCAACCTTTACATAAAAAAATATATTTAAGTGTTAATTTGAATTCAAAATAGTTTAATTGTGAAAAAAAAATCGATAATGAAATTAAATTTTAATTTTAAATATCTATACCAATTCATAATAATTTGTGAATGGATGAAGAATAATTAAAGCTGTAGTGTTTTGGCCCCGAGGCTTAATTTCTGTTAATACTAGTTTTGAATAATTATCATCTTTAATTATTACCATTATTGTCGATAGTTACATTGGATATATATAAAATTAGTATCCTGTCGTTACTCTTTTTTTTTTTTTCTTCATGTTTTAAGAAGTTGATTAGTCTAATAACTTATTCTCGTAAAGGACAAGTGGGAGAGACACCCTTCGCCTTTCCCAAGTTGTCTCTTGTGCTGGACAGATCAAATTTAATAACATGTATAGGCATCGATTCTTGCCTTGCGCGCCATGTTGTCTATTATATTTATTTATTTCATAAAAATACGTGCATGGTGAAATGACAGGCAAGATAAAGGATGGATCCAATGGAGATCTGGCTATTGATTCATATCATCGCTACAAGGTACGTATATAAAATTGTCGATGAGGGAAAGAAAACAAAATTACAAGGATTTCAATGTATTAATTATGAGTTATATACTATATCCTTTTCAACTGCTTGTAGATCAAGGGGTTAATGCAATTTTGTTGTCTAATTATTTCACAGGAAGATGTTGGCATAATGAAGGAGATGGACTTGGATGCTTATAGATTTTCAATATCATGGTCTAGAATATTACCAAGTAAGCTTTATATATATATATATATATATATATATATATATATTGCACTAAATCGCCATAATTTGGTCAAGAAAACAAAATTCAAATCTACAAAGACTTAAGTTCAGTAGGGTTATAATTAAAAAACAAGGAGGACAACAAGATTAAGCTCTCCTTTGATATTGTATTTCAAATGAGAATTGGTTAAATTTTGAGTTTTTTTAATGTTTTTGTATTATTTTGATGTACTGATATAAAAAATAATTTTTTAAAAATAAAATAGATATATTTTTTAATATATTTTCAAACAAAAAACACTTTAAAAAACAACTGTTACTACACTCTTAAACCCTTTAATTATAATAAACCACAAAAAAAATAACAATACACAAAAGATACAGCTTTGTCTTCATGTCACCAAACTTCTAAGCTAGATTTGATACATTTTCAGCGAGATGAATTTGTTAACAATAATTAATCTTTGAAACTTAATTAGTTTTCTTAATTTGGATGATCACACAACTTAGTTGAACATCATCTCATGATTAAAAGTGCCTTTGATATTCTTAATTATTAAGTCAAATTAACAAATATTTATTGACATGTGTTGATAAGTTTTTGTTAATTACATCTTTGGAATCTAATATTTATTTACCTGAATCCTCTCAGATGGAAAGCTAAGTGGAGGTGTTAATAGAGAAGGAATCCAATACTACAACAACCTCATCAATGAGCTACTAGCCAATGGTTTTAATTAATCTTATAATTTCTTTTTAATTTTCTTTCAAGAAATCTTGGCGCCATGGGCAAATAGCTTATTTCTTTCTTTAATTTTGTCATACACAGGCATACAACCATTTGTAACTCTCTTTCATTGGGATCTCCCCCATACCTTAGAGGATGAGTATGGAGGTTTCTTAAGCCCTAGAATTGTGTAAGTAACTTAACTAAATTCCTTAATATATCTTTTTTTTAATAATTGAGTGTGTTAATTAAAAAACAGTCATTTAAAAGATAACCCTTAAAAAATTAAATGTTTATTTACAGAAAAATGAAATATCTGCAATTCCTTAGAAGATTTTAAGTCAAGGTTTTAAATTTATGATCTACCCACTTGGTGCATCTAAATGATTAGGTCCTTCCCACATCTCACTAAGATTAATTATTGATTGATAAAGATTTCGCCTTTTTTTTTTTTTTTGGCAAAAGTACCAATGGGCTTGTAGCCATTGATGCATTGTTACCAAATAATGAAGATTTTGGATTCGTCATCGAATGATGAATATTTTCGACACCTATGGTAATGAAGGTGATATAATTTCCTTGATTAAATTGTTATCTTGGAACGTATAAATTGAATTATTAACATATGATCATGATTAGGGCGTATAATCCCATTATAATATTGTCGATCAGATTGATAGTTATCTAGAATTAATTATTGGGATGGAATTTCTTCACAAGAATTAGTGTGGTGTAATTTTTTTTTACTAATCAAATACCATTTGTTTAATCACAGGAATGATTATGAGGACTATGCAGAGATTTGTTTCAAAGAATTTGGTGATAGAGTTAAGTACTGGATCACTTTGAATGAACCATGGACCTATAGCATGGGTGGTTATGCTGCAGGTTTGCTAGCACCAGGCCGATGTTCAGATTGGCAAGGACTAGATTGTGCTGGAGGAGATTCAGGAACAGAGCCATATTTGGCAGCACATTATCAGCTTCTTGCCCATGCCAAAGCTGTACATTTGTACAAGAAAAAATATCAGGTTCAATACATTACTAATTCTATAAGATTTTTAACTTCTTTTAAGATTTCCTTTGACATAGAAATAACATATATATACGTATATAAGACACAAAAATGTATTTTTGTTGTTATCTATGATTAGTTTCAGCCTTAAACATTACAGAAAAGACATTCAATTACTTCATTTATTTATTTATTTTTGTTTTGAACTTCTGCAGAAAACTCAAAAGGGAGTGATAGGGATCACATTAATTTCTCAATGGTTTGTGCCATTTTCTGATGCCAAACATGACCAGAATGCTGCCAAGCGGGCACTGGATTTCATGTTGGGATGGTATGTATTTAGCTCTTGATCATGGTTTATTATTATTTTATTTATTTTTATTTTATATTCACACTAATTTAGTCATAAATCTCAACTTGGAAATTTTATCTATATATATATATCTTCGCAGGTTCATGGATCCCTTGACAAATGGTGACTACCCGCACACAATGCGATCTCTTGTTGGAGACCGATTGCCTAAATTCTCTCGAGAGCAATCCGAAATGATAAAAGGATCATTTGATTTTCTTGGGTTGAATTACTATACTACTAATTATGCAGCTTATATGCCCCATTCTAATTCTCCGAATGCAAGCTATTTAACAGATTCTCGTGCTAATCTTTCAAGTAAGCATGATCAGAGATTATACCAACAATTAATTTCGAGTGTTTATTCGTAAGTAAACTCATCATAATCAATATCATATAATTCTTTTTTCATGTTTCTATATGTAGCTGAGCGGCATGGTGTTTTGATAGGTCCAAAGGTACGTATATATCAACTAAATAAAGTTTTAATTAACAATTTTAAATTTTAAATTAAGATATTTTTTTATATAATATTAAAATTTTAATGATTAAATGACCTATGGCTTTGGGAATGGAATGGGCGTGGTAGGCCTATCTCATGTATTATAATGGCTTGAGACGTAGGCCAGACTAGGCTTAAAAGGCTCATAACCATTAATCAAATCAACCCATTTATTATAGTTCTATGGCCATAGATTTATACTGCCAAAAAAGTCAGTGAGCTACTCGCAGGATCATACAGCAAGTTCAGAAAAATAAACTAAAACCATGCTGCTAACTCACTAGACCTGCGCCAATACTCAACCGTAGGGTTCCTTTCCCTTTAGTATATGACTGTAAGTTACCATTTTCCGCCCCTTTGCCATCATGTTGATTGAGTTGAACACGCTCTGCATATTTATGTACGCCATGGCTTCCTATCCATGTTGTTTTTGCAAGTGTCAGCTGTACGGATAGTTTAAGTTTCAAGTCCACCAGGGTTCAACGAAGATTTTATTTTCTCAGCCCTTATCTTCCTCCTCACCACATTGTTGTGTGTTTTCTTGAAATGAAATATCGCAGGCAGCTTCAGATTGGCTTTACATTTATCCAAGAGGAATTCGAGACCTTTTGCTCTATGTGAAGAGAGAGTACAGAAATCCACTCATTTACATCACTGAAAATGGTAAATACTTTCTCATTAAAGCCAGGATTATTTCAAAGCAAAATATAAGATGCAAAAACGCCAATTTCAAACGAAATATCCTTTTTTTTTCCTTTTTCATTTAGGTGTTGATGAATTTAATAATGGTTCGTTGACTCTTAAAGAGGCCCTTGTTGACACCATGAGGGTTGATTATTATTATCATCATCTTGACTTCCTTCGAAGATCAATCAAGTAAGTGCTATATATGGACTGGAATATTCATTTTCCTGCTTAATTTCTTTGTCCTCTCTCTCTCTCTCTATATATATATATAACACGATTAATTCGTATCATTTGTTCCTTTTGCAGGGATGGTGTAAATGTGAAAGGATACTTTGCATGGTCGTTATTGGATAATTTTGAATGGTATGCAGGTTACACCGTCCGATTTGGCATCAACTATGTAGATTATAAAGATGGATTGAAGAGATATCCTAAACTTTCAGCTCACTGGTTTAAGAGCTTCCTCAAAAAATAGACATATATGTCTCTTCTTGTAATAAATTAATTTTCTTGAAAATTACCATGATGAACAGTACTTTTTTAGCGCTAAGGATCGCACACAAAATAGAGAATATTACCATGATGAACAGAAAAGAAACAATCATGCAATGCAGTGATCTTGAGTTGTTCTGCTATGTCTACATCCACAAACGAAGAGAAGTTTTTTTATTATAATCGAAGCAAATACAAGTTTTGACCAAGAACTCTCAAATATGAATCCCAAAAAATATACTTAATCCTTGTAACACATTATAAATTTCTCTTGTTAGCTCTTTTTTAAGCACACAAGAACATGCAAGATGATTCTAAGAAAAACTAGGCCTAAGCAAAATCTTAATCCTAATGGATAGATAATCAGTCAAAATCCTGATTCTACGATGATTCCTTTCTAGATAAAACAATTCTAAGCTTTTCAAAATTTAATTTGAAGTCTTTATACAATATATAATTATACAATATAGATTTGAATTTACGCTACATCTTAACCATCCGATAAATAGTAGAAAAGTTGTAACTAACAATTCTAAGGTTACTCAAGAAATATGGCTTCCCAAAAGTCTTAAAGATTTTGAAAGATTAAACCGCAAAATGGATATAGAGAGGAAATCTGAATTAATTGCATTTGACATCAAGAGTATTGTGCTTTAATATCTCATTACCATACCATATTATACATGGCAAAATTGCTTACATGATTAACATTAGCTAAACTAATTTAATGACATTAAACAGAGAGAGAGAGAGAGAGAGGGTGTGTGTGTGTGTGAAGAAACAACATAATGCTGGATTAAAGTGTTATCTTGGAGCATGTAAGTGAATTATTAGCATATGATCATGATTATGGACAATAACTCCATTACAATGTTCTTGATCAAATTAAATTTAATCTACTATTAATTGGGATCACAAAAATTAGTTGGTAAAATGCATTTTTTTCTTATGAATAATCGATATTGACTCCAAGGATCCCCAAAGAGCGTGGCGTGATGACCAAGAGCTTGAGATCTGCATGGCAGGTCTCGAGTTCAAGTCAGGGGTGAGATTTTCTTGAATCTAAAAAAAAAAAGATATTGACTCGAAGGGATGGCTAGCTTAATGCTAGCAAAACCAAAAAAAAAAAAAGTGGCTAGTAACCTCACCATATTTTACTTTGAATTTTGATAGTTTAAATTTAGATAAAATTTAGTTAGGTCAACTTTAAATATTTTTTTAAAATTAAAATAATATTATTTTAGATAAAATAATTAACATAATTAACTCGATAACTTGCTAATTAACTCAAAAATTAAGTGGCCAAGATCATTAATTTGATAAAGTTTTTCACAATTATGTTTAAAACAATAAATAACTTCATTCAATAATTATAATATATTTTATATTAATCTTAAAAATAACTATAATTATATTTCCAAACACGTTATAAATTCTCACTTGCTTGTGCCGCTTTCTTCTGCCAAAGATAACCGGAATGCTGCCAAGAGAGCACTGGATTTCATGTTCGGATGGTATGTATAGGATATTCTAGCTAGCTCGATGTGTGATCTTCTTGATTGTTTAAGATGACATTAAATTAATTAATTAAAGTGTAGCTTAGGATCTCCACATCAACCGTTAATGTCCCCCATAATTATTTGGGAGCCCAATTAATCAATATGGTCTGTATATTCTTTGTGGGAAAAATTAATATATTTTTGAAAATTTATTACAAATACTTAAGAACATTATCATATAAATAACATCATCAAAAACCCCACCAAACATAACCAGCTCTGACTAAAAGCCGATCTCATTGACCATTGAAACAGTCATGTATTTCAGTGCATTCTTGTCGTTAAAAGGACAGTAACATTCTCAGCTTTTTTTTAACTGGGAAAATTTTGTGTTTTATTGACAGTAGGAATTTTTTACATTACCAAGTAAGAATGATGATACTTTTCACTATTACTTTTTACTTAAAAACAAGTAAAAATTTTCAGTTTAGTTGTTCTGTTGAAAATATTTCTTACATCATGTAACGCTAACAATATTTGAACCCTCCAAAAATGAAGCCATGGTAAAGAGATTACTTGAATTTCTAGTTATAAAATCTATTTGAATATAATAGGTTGTTCCAGGATTTATTGATACAAGATTTGGATCTATTTAGATTTTAAAAAAATAAAAAATAATTAATTTAATCTATTTCAATCAATAATCAGGGTTGATTTGCGACCCACGATTTAGATTGTTCTAAATTTAAAGAAAATAAAAAAAGATTGATTTGATTTACCTCAGTTAATAATTAGGGTTGACTCGTAACCTGATTGATTTAAATAAAACCTATTGAATTATTTAAAAAAAATTTATATCAAAACGATATTATCTTAATTATTTTTTCTATAAAAAAAATAGAATTAACTTGTATAATTTAAGTAAAATTTTAAAACAATGCTAGAATTCTTTGGTTTAAGTGCATGCTATAATCCATTTTTATGATTTTCTCGTAAAACAGCAATTGTTTCCCCCTTTCTTTGCTTCTTAATTATGTCTTTTTAGCATTAATCCTCTCCATTTCCAAGATAAAACGTCTAGATTATTGGCGGGAAAATATTTTTACAGTTAAAGTATTTAGCTGCAGAGCTCACACATAAGCTTCTTATACTCTTTAGCCCTAACACCACCCTTCCATAAACTCCCTTCCAATCTGTACCGTCAACCAACTCAAACCAGAAGTACACTTAATCACAACCGTAGAGCATAACACACACACAATTTCCCCCCACATCTCACCACACTGCATAACCAAACTCCTCTAAAAACTCTTAAACCCTATGACATTAGGTTTGTGCATTTCTCCTGCTCAAAAAGAAAAAATTAATTCAATCACAAAATCAACAATTTTTTTTTCAAAAAACCAATTTTAATCAGACCCGTTCGGATTTAGAGTCTGATATTGTGGATTTTTCGAATGGAAATCGGAGGAAGCAGTGAAAGCCAAAATGAAACAAAGAAAGGCAAATCAAAGACTCCAAGGAAACCCAAAGAAAGCCTTCTCAAACAAAGTCAGTGTTTCTCTCTATGGATTCATTATAAAAATCCCATTTTGGTTAGACCCTTTTGTTTTTTGAGTTTGATTTTTTTTTTGCAGAATCTCCAGCTGAATTTTTCGCAGAGAACAAGAACATTGCCGGGTTTGATAATGTAAGTTTCAGTTCTTGATAATGTAAGATTCGTTGTGCTTGTTTTGATAGTAAGTGGTTTTTTTTTTTTTTTTTGTTTGGGTGTAAGTTATTGTGAATTTCAGCCAGGGAAATCTCTTTATACTACAGTGAGAGAACTTGTAGAAAATTCGCTTGATTCGGCGGAATCGATATCGGAACTTCCTGTCGTAGAAATTACGATGTCAGTTTTTTAGTTTATGATATTTTTTTGTGTATGTGAAAGTGTGAATTATTAAGCTTGGTCAAATTTTTATCTGGTTTGTTGCAGTGAGGAGATAGGGAAAAGTAAGTTTAATTCAATGATTGGTCTTGTTGATCGAGAGCGTGTTGATGCGCAACTTTATGATGACTACGAGACAGCTAAGGCTCGCGAGGTGTGTGTGTGTGTGTGTTGGGTTCTATTCTGAATTCTGATATTGGGTTTTGGCAGTTTGTTGAAATTAAGCTGTTTGTGGTGTGTTTTGAGTTGTGCAGAAAAGATTGGCGAAGGAAGCTCGTGCTCAAGAAGTGCAAGCGAAGAATGCTGCTCTTGGGAAGAAAGTAAAAGAACAATCGACTATGAAGGGCATGAAGGGTCGAGGTGAGGCCTCATTTTACAGAGTCACATGCAAGGTGTGATTTACTTTACACTCAATGTTTTCTCTAGTATTTGTTGTTTCATACGTGTTTCTTAATTTTGTGGTGGTGTTAATGTGTTTCTGAGTTATTGCCAAAATTCTCTTTGAAGGTGTGAATTCTAATGACTCTTGACTGATTTTATATGCAGGACAATGGAAAAGGAATGCCACATGATGATATCCCAAATATGTTCGGACGAGGTTGGTTGTCACTTGGCAACTTATGTTTGTGCATGCAGATTTGAATAGTTACTTAAATATGAACAAATATCTGAAACTACCATAATTTTTACCAGCTTGATTTTGAGTGTACTTATGTATGCAGTTTTGTCCGGGACAAAGTATGGTCTCAAGCAGACTCGTGGCAAGTTTGGTCTTGGTGCCAAAATGGTAATGAATTTCTCTGCAGTTTGCTGCATGCATGACTATGCATCTTTGTTACTGCCATTTGGAATAAGTTATCCCGCGAATGTTGATGCTACATCATCATTATATTTGCTTTTTTCCTCCCCCAGCTCTTGTGCTGGGATATATCCTTGAATCTGTCCAACCACCTTATGGAAATTGGATAACAAAATATCAGTTAAATTGCATCTTATGATCATGGATTGGCCATTTTGATGCTGCCTTAAATGAACATTGTCCATATTATGATTGTTGGCAAATGATTAAAGTTAAGGGAAGCTTTTTTAGCTACAATGCTTCACATTGTCTCAGTTCAGAAGCTTATTTGATTGATTTGGTCCACATTTTTGACACTTAATTATCATGTTATAGATTAGAAGTTAATGCTAATTTACTGTGTTTTACTTATGCAGGCATTGATATGGTCTAAAATGAGTACAGGGCTTCCTATAGAGATCTCGTCATCAATGAAGGCCCAAAGCTATATTTCATTCTGCAGGCTGGATATAGATATTCATCGGTATGACTCAAATTTAGGAATACACAGAATGCACAATGTTTTCAAGGATCGTCTTATAAACATGGATATTACATATTTCATAAGTGATGGTATTTTTCTATATTTTAGGTTGTTTATGTGTTTGTTGTTACATATCCACATGCGTATTGTGCTGAGTTTCATATTTAGTTCCAAGAATATATGGCAACTTTTAATTCCATGGAAAAAATGCTTGAGGCTAGAGCTTCTATCAGACTATTAATGGTGCTTCTTTTAAATAACCAGGAACATTCCTCACATTCATTTACATGAAAAACGGAACAATGATGATTGTTGGCATGGAGCTGAAATTCAAGTTGTTATTGAGGGAAATTGGACAACTTATCGTGTATGTAGACCATAATTTGCCTATGTTAACATTTCGTTGTACACTTTGAATTTATGCAATGCATTGCAGTTGTGTTCAGCAATGTTGTTTGGTCTGTTTTAAGTTTTTAATAGTGGTGTTTTGTCCTGTATGTGCAGTCCAAGATATTGCATTACATGCGGCAAATGGCTGTTATCACTCCTTATGCCCAATTTCTTTTCAGATTTATATCAGATGCACCAGAGTATGCTCTCCCTCTCCCTCTCTCCCTCTCTCTCTCTCTTGTACACATTCATGCTTCTATTCTTGTGCATCATCATTCTGTTAAGCACATGCTACTTCCATTTTTGCAGTAAGAATGTTACTATAAAATTTGCACGGAGAACTGATGTGATGCCTCCAGTTCCTCTCGAGACAAAACACCATCCATCATCTGTTGATTTACTGCTGATCAAACGCCTCATTGCGGAAACTTCAAAACAGAATCTTTTGCAGTTTCTACAGCATGAATTTGTAAACATAGGAAAGTCACTTGCCGAACGATTAATTGGTGAGAAAATTAATATCTACATTCTATCAGTATGCAATTCAACAATAAAATTCTGTGGTTGTAACAATAATCCTTCCCAATTTTTTAGGGGAAATGGGTCCAGAATTTAGCCCAAAAATGGTTGTAAAGTCTCTGACTGATCAGCAGATAGTTCGCATCAATCAGTTGTTTCGCCAAGCCAAGTTTGACGACCCTACTGGTGATGTAAGATGCTTTTAGGCTTTGAATGTAATTTATTTGCCATTGATTTTGCTGATGTGATTTGTCCTCACTTCATGCTGTGTGGTGCTCTACTTGTATAATTCAACTTTTATAGCTTAGCACATTACTGATAAGCCATTTTCAGTGTCTTAGTCCTGCAGGGGAATACAATCTTCGTCTTGGAATTATCAAGGAGCTGCATCCAGATATGGTTGCAACTTATTCAGGCAGGTTGTGTTCGAATCTCTGTTTGCTATATCTATTTGTTTTAACTAAAGCCAACCTGCATGGTAAAATAGTTATTGGTATCGGAACCAAAAAAATATTACTAATCTTTTTTTCTGCTAATGGATAAACAATGTTCTAAATGTGGCCTTTCTTTACTACCATTATTTGCAGTGCTCAAGTATTTGAGGGTCACCCATTTATTGTAGAAGCTGGTGTCAGTGTGGGTGGAAAGGATGTTAAGCAAGTAAGTGTGTCTCTCTTAATATTGTGAAAGTGATGAAACAAATCAGGCTAGCTTAGGAAATATGTGTAGGTTTTGATCAAATCCAGCACCTTAAAACCAGGAATTTAAGGACTTTTATGATTCACAAACCAACACCATTGAAAGTGCTGGCTTGTGTTGCTTTCGGGACAATTGGACCTTGTTTGTACATCCCAGTTTGATAAGCAATGCTTTGTGAAATTGAATAGACAGGCGTTTGTATTTATTGGGTTGGTTTATGAGCTTAAAAATACACATTTTACTTTCTTTCTTTCTTTCTTTTGGTAAAATAAAATAAATTAAGGAATTACTATTCCATCTATGGAAGTAAAAGCATCAGGCACTGGTTTGCCAGTTAGCTTCTTAAAAGCAATATGTTGTTAATTGCATGCGCATGATACTTGATCGTGGGTTTCTAAAGGCAACTCTGCAAATTCTGTGATGGTGTATTTAATGCCCTTGGTCTGATGTATTTCATGCTTTATGCTAATTAAATTTCTTTCTGATTTTCTATCCTAGCTGATATTATCCTGCAAAACTATTTCTCTAAACTGCAGGGCTTGAATATATTTCGATTTGCAAACCGCATTCCACTTCTATTTGAGCAAGGTGCAGATGTTGTCACCAGGACTGCACTTAAGAGAATCAAGTAAGATATAACAGTACAGCCATTTCTTTTGATAGTTTTGGGGTGGGTGTGGGAGGCAGATGGAATGTTCTCACAGTTAATACAACAAAATGGTTTATTAAAATGTCCTTTCAGTTGGGGGAGTTACAAGATTAACCAGACGCAGGACAAAATTGGTGTCTTTGTCAGTGTCGTGAGCACAAAAATCCCCTTTAAAGGGACTGGCAAGGAGTATATTGGAGATGATATTAATGAGATAGCTACAGCTGTGAAGGTGGTTTTTTTTTATTCCCATTTTCTGTCATTTTGATCACAGCAGTAGAAATTTACAAGTTAGCTAATAAAATCAGCCTTCCAGTCTGCCATTCAGCAATGCTGCATCCAGCTAAAATCCAAAATTATAAAGAAAATGCTGGCCCGTGAGCAACAGGAGAGAAAACGAAATCTAAGCAGGTACTTCCTGTTGACCTGACCTGTTCTCTCAAGAGTTGTCCAAAATGTCCTATTCTTTTTCCTATTTGCATGTACTGAAGTCTGAAACCAAATTTTAATGCACTGGCAGGTATATTCCTGATGCTACCAATGCTGTATATGATGTTTTGAAATACATGTCACAGTCACATGCATCAAAGAAGAAGCGTTACAGCGGTGAGGAAGCGGAAATACTTAGCAACATAACAGCTAATTTGATAACAAAAGAGACAATCAAGGAAAAGCTTGCTGAGCATGTTGAAAAGGTGAGGTCTAATTGAAAATTGTGGCTCCTCCATCACTGACAATTTTGAATGGCCTTTTGGTGCATCCTAGCTATGATTTGGATGGCTGTTGCATTAATAATGGGGGATTAGAGACTATAAGATTCTCCTATTGCCAAACCAAGTTCAAACTCTTTGGTAAAAATATGCCAAACTAATCAAGCAATACGGGATTCTAATCAAAAGATGTAAAGATGTTGCTACGTATTGAAAACTGACATTAGAAACATCAAGGAAAAGATTTTATTTGTCTTTCAATTTTCCGGCACAGCTGGTTCTCTGGCAGGCTTATAACAGCCCAATGTTTCGATTTCAAGTCAAATTTCCTAGCTATCCCAGTCCTCCCTCGCATATTTTCTTTCCCTTGCATGTAAATTTTATATTTCTTTGACATGTATGAATTTTATTTGCAGGTGGACTATGAAATGGCATTGGAATACGCGACACAAAGTGGAGTGACCGAGGAACCAAGAGAAGATATATTCATCCAAACCCTTGATCCTGAAAATAAGTTCATCGAATTCCAAAGTCCCATCTTTGTTTTCAGACTAGTATGTTAGGAATGCGTCCGCATTTACTTCGAATACCTTCATCCTTGCCTGCTTACTATAGATTCAAAACTCTGGTTACACAGTCGATTTCATTGTTTACTTGTATCTGATTAAACTGCAGCCTTAAAATCAAATGTGATTGTATGAATTATCTGTTAAAACTGCTGTTGTA
>Ga0307511_10003304_pt1 | contig 16595 bp, 21 predicted proteins | sample 13_EM_MG_FD_200266 | JGI IMG/M metagenome (GOLD analysis project Ga0307511, IMG submission 200266) | Populus trichocarpa ectomycorrhiza microbial communities from riparian zone in the Pacific Northwest, United States - 13_EM | ecosystem: Host-associated > Plants > Roots > Unclassified | place... | reverse complement strand
TCGGAAGGCAGCACGTTTATGTAACCCATTTTCCCGTGGGTGTACCGAACCTTGTAAGGGGAGGGAACGGGGGCGCCGCATAACCTTAGGTTGATTAGACATATAGACTCCAAAAAAAAAAAAAAAATATACATAATAGAAAAACAGCTAATCACCAGGAAGTAGCACACACTGTAATGAAAGACTATTTCCTATAATTTTGTAAGTACCTATTTTCTAGCACCTTTCTTATATACTAGATTCCTTGAACCTAGTACCTTATGTCCTATTGTCTTGAACGTATCCTGTCCTTATGTGATTTTTCTTTATCCTTATGCATTACGCCTTCATACTTGTATTTCTCAGTACTTGAGACCTGCCCTCCTACACCTGTAGTTATGATTATGCCGGAGGGCTTTCGGGAACAGCCAGAAAGCAGGTTTTTTAAACTTCAGAAGGCTTGGCAGCCAGTATAAGTACAGAGCTGTTCAACCGTTCTGGAGGAGGATTCTCAGATCAGATCACTTCAGAGAGAGTTCAGATAAGGGTCAGAGAGTTTCAATATGGATAGATTACACCTGTTAATTAGCTTCCCGCTTGGAAAATCTGTATTCTCTCAAAGACTCTCTGATATCTCGACTTAGAGGAACCAATAATAGAGATACCTTATCCCTGAGGTGATAGTATAGACTCTGTTAAATGGCCCACGGTGCTACTATTGGTATTGTATATTACATTTTTTTTAAAACACAATATAATCTAACTCTTAAAACTATTACTACGGACCAATAACCCGTTAGTATCTTTTTAATACGTTTTCAGATATTGCCTATATCGGACATCAACTGAATCTACCAACCACACTACATTCAAAAAAAAACTAGGAACAAGAATCCACCACTGAGATAGAGATATTCTCAATCTATCATAAACCGAATATCTTGTGCAAGACAAGGCAGTTCTCTAACAGGTAGTGGTATATACCATTAAACAATTCCACTCTCATACCAGCACCTTACCCCACCAATATCAACACCACCTCTTGCATTCCTGGCAACTACAATATACATTCATCTTCTTATACCAGAGAGCATAAGACATCATGGTAACAAATGTTCTAAAAATAATCACAGCATTCAAAACTATATCACCATCTCAAGGCTCTCTGTCATTCTTCTCACTATTAGAAGAGACATACAAAAGTATAGCAGGAACTACACAACTACTTCCTGTTGCATTCAACACCAGCTCTCTAACAGGTGAAATATATCTATCCTCCTTCCTAACTGAACCACTTTCAGTTTGAATCAGCCCAAAACTTGAGAAGTTTGATGTAACCAATTCTTCCATGTAAGGAGACCACCTTATGATCTTTGCACCGCCGGCCTCCCTATCTCTAAAACCTCTCATCCAGAAGGACATCTTAGACGTCATTAGTATAACCCACTCCTCGGGAGTACCTACCATCTCAGGAGTAGAAGAAAATAAAGAACCAGTATATGTGCTCTCCTCCTTCCCACTATCCTGCCTACATATCAAATAGGTAGCCAAACTACTGTCATCTAAAGTTGATCGGAAATCACTTACGTCCGTAGTGATATTCTTGTTCCTACAATATAAAGACAAGTGGGAAAAATAAATCGTAATATAGGAATAAGTAACTATCATTATGGCCTCCAAGAGGGTCAAGCTGTACACCTACAATAAGTCATGAAGATTTGCTATGATCCCCGAAAACATTAAGAATTAAATATCTGCCACAATATGAAAGAAAAGAGATATTCCGGAACCAGAAACATTCAGGGAATCTGTTAAACCATCCCGACTCAGGGTCTATACCGTCAATGTCCTGAAACTGAGAGAAGACTCTTTCCTTACAAGATGCCTATTCGAGTCACCTCCTATTCCAGAAAAAAACTAGAAGTGAGCACAACCTCAAATACATAATATCCTCGCCTTTACACAAACGCTTAGATATATTCTCTGCTTTCATCCAAAAGACAACCAAGTCCTACTAGAAGCAATAACCAAACACTTCCTTTTGTATGTGACTCTTCCATTTGAAAGTAAGGACTTGGAGCTTACTATGGTTCTTGTGCAGTGCCTAAAATGCCTACAGATTCCACAACTGATAGAATTTCATTGGGTTGGGAAGGCATCAGATAGTATTATGTCCTTAATGCTATGTGGTCAACACCTCCTTGAACCTGTTGTACAAGTATGATCTGAGGACCCACCTATAGCTTAATGACCAAAAGGACAAGACAGAATGGACCCTCCTGAGACCACAACTAGGCAATATTCTACACCAGAACTTATTACAGGATCTCACACGGGGATTGTGCTAGAGGATGATATCATGGAACATATCTCTTATACTGGCAACGCAAATAATAGAGAAGATGATAATGACCTAACCACTCCCTTAGGATGGGACGCAATAGTAAGCAGAGGAGATGATGATAGAGACGATAGTAGCTCTAGCAGTGATGACACTAGTAGCATATAGTAAGTCCACAACCAGAGAAGTATGTGCGAACCAAGGAAGGTCAAGTAGATCAAGAAACGGACAGATGGTGGTAAGACACCAAAATGAAAGCAATAGGAAAGAACAACCGGAATTGTGGTAACTGAAACGTAATCGAAAATATCTAAAAGAATGAAGGGTATCAAGATTGATGCTCTAGAAAATCTTAATAGTGGAGATAAGAAATGGCGAAATTCACCGTATCTTAATACTATGGTCAACGCAATACAGAGATTGTTAAGTATGAAAGGTATAAGATTGGAATCGCAGGAGGCATTGGATTTCATTGAATTCAAACTGTAAGACAGTGCACTCAGTACTTATATCTACTACCTCATTAAGGAAAAGGATAAAGTGTGCTTCTTCAGCTTCATGCTTGTACTACAGGAATTCCTCATCCACTCTACTAGCAATAACCTTCATTGGAAAGAATGAGAGGCTGCCTCAACCCCCAAGGCTGGACAACACATGTATATCAAAACTTTTGCCAACTGGTTGAAAGAGCTTTAAATTAAACTTATCGACAAGGATGGCAACCAATGTATTTCGGAAGAAGTCAAATGCTGGAAATTCCTGAACCACTTATTGGACTATATAGAAACTACCCTGGTTCCCCAAAAACTTGATTCTTAGATGTTCAATGACCTAGTCAAACAGGTATAATCATATGAGGCTATACAAAATCATTGCTGTATCTCAACCATATCCAAACCTCCACACCAGCCAACTAGCTAACCAGCTCCGAACCCTACTCGTAATAACAACTGGGATCAAAGGACGGATAGCAAGAAAACAAGTTCTAATCCTGGAAGGACCCCTGCTACAAAGACAACTTGCCATAAGGATCCTGACTAGGAAGTGGTTACCAAAATGTTAATATCACAAGACAAGATAAAGTTGATCAGGTATCGGAATTCTCTATAGTGCTAGGTACCTAGTCACACCTTCAAAGAATGCACGAAGCGAATATCCAAACAACTCATGCGCACCACCGCGTAAGTCCTATCCTTGCTAAATACTAGCAAACCAGTTATCGCTAAGAATATCTACAAAAGCAAAAGTAAGGCAAAACTCCAGTCTAGTGAAGAATTAGACTTTAGTAGGGTTCAGGTGAAGGTTAACCATCACCCTGAATTAGCCCTTGTGGGTTTACAGACCACTGGCGGAGATTTCATTAATATACAATTCATACACCTATATGGCCTACCTACCTAGGGTATCGACAGGAAGTCACTTAATACTGCGATCAGGTGATCGAAGGGTGTGATAGAAAAGGGATCTGATGTCTAAATATACTATGCGGGATATATGGAAACAAGAACACTCTATGTTACGCATCTCGCAGGCTGGGATATGATCTAAGGCAAGCCAGCACTCACAGCAATGAAGGTTTTAATCAAAGCCTGTTACTTACTAACCCGAAGGGATGCCATGCTTTACTATTAAGAAATGGCAAAAGGTAGGGCTTGCTACAGGGCAAGTCACTTCTGCTGTACTCTCTATAGAAGATAAAGTACCAGACTACTTTCTACCACTCGTTGAATTCATAGTCTCAGTTATAAATATGGAAGATATCTGAAATTCAACCCCATTATTGAATTTACCGTTATTTCCAGCGTCCACACCAAACAAGTTGCCATCCCATAGTTCTATCAACCACCGAATCTGCCTGAAACAAAGCTCTACATTGGTTTCAAAATAGCGACTCTTACCCTCCAAATTCTATGCTGAGCTCACTAAACAGCTGACTGAGAAAGAAGCCCTCAGGCGGATTTATTATATAGAACATGATACCATTGTGGTAGTTCTGTTTGTACAAGCCCAACGAGATAATCCCACTAAACCATGAGGTATTCTGTACACCAGGAATTGGAATAATACAGTTGACCCCAACCACAGACCCCTACTATGCATTGTGAAACTCATAGAGCTAGTCGCTGCTCATTAATTCTGGAGTAAGATTGACCTAGCAGATAGGGACCACAACATCAGAATCAAAGAAGACACGGAACAACACTTTATCTTCCTCACACACATGAGATATTATCGCAGTCATATCATGCAACAAGACTACTATAATGCTTCTGCCACCATGGTATGAACTACGTAAGAACTCTTTAAGGACATGGTTTTCAAGAACCTGGTTATATACATCGATGATATTATTATTCTTTCAGATAATTGGGATAAACATGAAGCTACCTTATGAAAGGTTCCACAACGGCTCCAAGATAAGAAGTTTTAGTTAAAGGCAAGCAAGTGCCAGTTCTTTACTATAGGTCTACATATCTTATGATATATATTAACTCTGGATGGGTTACATATGGACCCTAAGAAATGCAAGAAAGTTATGAACTTCAAGATCCCGAGCAACTGTCCGTAACTATAAGGTATACTCAGTTGTCATATTCCTAAGCAAGTTCTATTTTGAATTAGTTTCCTGGTCAAGCACCCTGTCAGAATTACATAGTGAAATCACATTCTGGAGATAGACAGACAACCATATCATGGCACTTGAGAAAATCAAGGAACTTATGAATTCTCTACAAATCCTCAAACCTTGTAACCACCTCACAGAAGAACCAAAATAGCTGCTATATGATACTAGGGGTAGTGGACTAGGATCACGGATAGGAGAAGGAGCACTAGTCTGAATTCGACATAGTTGATTTCAATCTCCGAAATTCAGCCCCACACAGCTGAAGTACTACAGCTACCAAAAAGGAGTTACTAACAATTGTTGCCTTCCTGAAGTCTTTTAAGGCTCAGCTTTAAGATCACCCATTCATGATTCCCATGCATCCCCAACCACTAATTTCATAGCTCTGGCCATAACAAACATCTTAGGAGCTAGCTTGCTGGGAAGCTTACATGTGAGAATTCGACTTGGTTATGGAATATAGGGCTGGGAAAGAAAACCTGCTTGCAGATGCTTCATTAAGGAAGGATAAATACTTCCTTGATTCCACTGAGGAACAAGACTTTATTCCTCATAGCATCAAACCTAAAGAAGACCACCCCGAACTTTAGGGTACTTCTATTACAACCAATAACCTAACTATCTCTACCCTTCCAGAAGAACCGACTGTTGTTTCCTGTGGCTCTATCAACTTCAAGCTTACCGATTGATACTACAACAAGTGCGGAGGCCATGACAAAAGTCTCGGTCACTACCCCTCTTGTCCCTATCTCGATGATGAGAATGATGAAGACTATGAATACTACAATGATATCAAGGAGGAAGAAATGCAATCCGATTAGGATACCTTCTCCACCATTCCCAAATATATCATTGATGAGTATGATTTCGATTCTCACCCCTACATTAGTAAACAACATCAATTAAATGGTAATCAGCACATTAACAGTCCCGCAGATAACACCTCCTCCATCACCAATAATAATAATATTCTTGCCATTAATATGGATGTCATAAATGATGCCTTGGAATACTATAAGCAACACAGTGAGTAACACAATATAGACTGTTACGACAACTACTGTCACGCGTATAGTAGCTCACACCAGAATGGGAACCCCTTCTTTGCAACCACCAGATACTTAGTTTGCGGAACCTATGGACACAGATGCTTAGACTCCATGCTAGCAGAGGCAGTTTATCTGAAGGAGAAGGCATTGTTGTGGAATACATTCTGTGCCCTCTATTGATATTATCTAGTACAATTTCATCACATATATTTCCTATATATATATCGTATTACTCTTTCTATTTCTATTACGATATCTTATTTTCATTATCTCTATCTATCCCTATTTCGAGTATCTTACAGCATGTCTCATATACAGCCACCGCTGCACCTGTACAATTACATGTTTGTTATACCATGCTTGTTTTATTACACACTGTCTCACATGTAGGCTGACATGAATACTTCCTCTCCTGTTACGGACTTCCCTTGGTTATATCCTCTAATAGTTAGTTAGTTAGTATCGTCGTTCACAGGCCTCTCTCATGTATTTAGATCAGGCTATTCCACAGTCCTCTAGATAGAATAATTATAGCATTCATATTGTGCTCACACTCATATCTATCTCCTGCTTACTCCATAACCTCCACTAGTTCACCACTACTTCCACGCTGTCCTACAACTAATTATCTACAATCTGTTCACCTATAATCTATCCACTCCAATAAGTTATGAGCCCGGAGCTCTGACCTCTTTATCCCAATAATAAAGTTTATATTTATCTCCCTTATTCATCGTGGATTTATTACCACACCTCCCCTTCTTTATTGAGATGGTTTCCACATCTGGTTCTGGTTCTACCTCTACCTACACTTCAGCATCTACTCCTTCACTACCGTTCACAGTCAAATTGCCCAATATTAAATGCCTTCTTGATTCTGGGGAAGGGTACTATTAGTGGTCCAATACCGTCACACTACTAGGTACAGTTCATATGCTTGATGAGTTCCTAGATGGCACATCATCTACCACTCCACCCTCTGATACTACGGAACTTAGTACCTGGAAACTACGGAATAAGCAAGCCAAAGGCCTACTAGTAAGTGTAGTGCAACAGCCTCTCATATGTATAATTATAGCACAACCAATAGCACTCCAAGCCTGGACAAGCTTACAGGAACGATTCGACCGACGCAAAGCTACGACCCTTTTCTTCTCTGTTTAGTCATTCTTTACCAACCAACAAATAGGTACCAATACACTCAAGATCGATCACCTCAACAACTATAATACTGTTCATTGTAGGTTAGTCGATAGCCTCAAAGAACCTGAAACCACATCACTATATCGACATCTAGCCTCCTACTTTGAAAATGATACTATCAAGGCATATCATCTCCACTAGACTTTACCTAGTCCTCAGTTCCATAATATTGTTCATAATATCCTAACCAAAGGTGATTAATCTTCGAATAACATTCGCGTTAGACTTCTCGAACTGGTCTCTTCCTCCATCCAACCTCCTACTAAAGGCAAGGCTTTATGCAACAAAAATAAACGAAATGGCAAAGTCACCAAACCCGCTCAATCTCCCAATACAACTCTGGCTGGCAAGACAGCCCCCCCTCCTGGAAACAACTTCTCTTGGTGTACCAAGTATTGTCTTAAAGCTGAAGGATATACTTTTAAGAACTGAACTCTACTGAATGAATACAAACGCACTGGTATAATTCCTACTCCCTCCACTTTCTCTGGTAAGGAAGTCGTGCCACTTGTACCAAATCTTGCTCAAGAAATTATCGGAGAATACAATGGCATTGCCTTGATTGCCTCTTCCTCCTCATATCAACATACTCCTCCTCTTCCTTCTTCTGCCCTAATGGCACACACTGATAATTCATATGAGGTATAGATCTTTGACCCAGGAGCTACATATCAAATCACAGCTGACTTCTCTCATCTTCACGATCCATTCCAATACCATGTAGGCCTTACAGTTGGTGGTGGAAGGATAATGCATGCTACGCATCGAAGGAATGTTTGGTTGGATATCAATTTTTCAGGTCCAATTATCCCTATTACTGTCACTATTGTTTTATAAGTACCAGAATGGAATGAACCTTGTTTGATCTCTGGGAGGAAGATTGATGATATATGAATGTTTAACTATTATGTTCATATACCACAAGAAAAACATACTACTGGATCCAAGTTGAATGTCAGGGTACTTGAAAGGCATCTTGTTGGGTATACAGAATCCGCCTATGTTTCGTATTTACATTCCATCTGTATGCAAGGTAGATACCTTTGGACAAGTGAAGTTTGAACCGTCATCATCTTACACCTCCGTTGATATTCATACTCCAACTCTACCAAATGAAGCTGATATTACATAAACAACTCTCACCCCTCTAGGACTTGATACACCTATCACACGACCAAAGACTACAACAGCCGAACTACAAATAACTCTCCCTCCTCTATCACAATGTAACGGAAGAACATTTCTTATATTTATCTAAGTAGGCATTTCCTAGCACCTATCATGTATACCAGATAGCTCGGACATAGTACTTTATTTACTACTGCCTTGAGCGTATCAGGTACTTAGGTACTTTTCTTTATCATGATGCATTATGCATTCACACCTGTATTTCTGAGTACTGGAGGCCTGACCTCCCATGCCTGTATTTATGGTCATGGAGCAGTGCTTTCTGGAACGGCCAGAAAGCAGGTTTTCTGGAATGACCAGAAAACAGGTTTTTCAGACTTCAGAAGGCTGGGCGGCTAGTATAAGTACTGAGCCATTCCGCCCTTCTGGAGGAGGATTCTCAGATCAGATCACTTCAAACAGATTTCAGACAAGCCTTAGATAGCTTCAATACAGAGAGATTACACCTGTTAATAATCTTCCTGCCTAGGAAATCTACATGCTCTCAAAGACCCTCTAAGTCCTCGACTTAGCTGCACCAATAGCAGACATACACTATCACTCCGATGTTAGTATAGACTCTGTTAAACGGTCCGGCGAGCTACTATTGGCATCGCCCATTACATTTTTATTAACACACAATATAATCTAATTGTTAAAACTCCCACCACGGACTGATTACAGTTGGTATCTTCATAATACCTTTTCAGGTATCACCTATATCGGACGTCAACACTTTCAACAAAACACGTTACATTCAACGAAAGCTAGCAACAAGAATCCACAACTAAGACAGAAATATTCTCCACCTGCAGTCAACCGAAGACCTTGTTCAAGACAAGGTACAGCTCTAACGGGCAGTGGTATATACCATTAAACAATTCCACCCTTGCTTCATCACCTTTCCCCACCAATATCGACACCACCTCTTGCATTCCTGGGCACTACTATCCCCATTCATCCTCTTATACCACTGAGCATTTGACAGCCAGGCACCATAGGTGCCAGGAAAAATTGTAGCATACAAATGCCCTTCACCATCCTACGGCTGACCCTCATTCTCTTCTCATTAGAAGAAATATATGAAAGAACAGCAGGAACTACATAGTTACTTCCTGTTTTCTCCAACACCAGATTCCTCATAGGTGAGGCACATCAATTCTCCTTCCCAACTGAATCATTCTCAGTTGGCATGAGCTCAAAACTCGAGAAGTTTGAGCTGGCTAATTCTTCCATATAAGGAGACCACTTCACAGTTTTCTTGCTGCCACCCTCACAATCTCCTAAACCTTCCATCGGGAAGGGCATCTTAGCCATCGTTGGTAGAACCCATGCCTCAGGGGTACCTACTATCGTGGAAGAGGAAGAAAACAACAAACAGGCATCCGGGCTCTTCTCGTTCCCACTATCCTACCTACATATCAAACAGGCAGCTGGGCCACAGTTATCCGAATTCGATCGGAAATAACTCATGTCCAGAGCGACATACTTGTCCCCACAATATACAGACAAGGGGGATAAATAACTCGTAATATCCGAATGAGTAACTGCCATTATGGCCTACAAGACGACCTAGCTGTATACCTACAACAAGTCATGAAGATTAGTAATGATTCCTGAAGACACCAAGAAGTTAATCTCAAACACACCACGAAAGAAAAGAGACACTCCCGAACCTGAGACATTCGAGAAATCAGTCAATTCACCACCTCTCACCATCTACAGCGTGGATGAACAGAAACCAGAAGAAGACTCTCCCCTCAACACATAGGTATTTGAGTTACCACCTATGACAGAAGCAAACTGGAAGAAAGTGCAAGCACAAATACATTATATCCTCACCTTTACACAAACCCTTGGGTATCTTCACTGCTTTCATCCAAAAGACATCCAACTGCTTCTCGAAGCAACAACCAAATACTATCTTGGGAACACAACCATTCCCTCTGAAAGTAAGGACTTGGAGCCCCCCACAATGCTTATGGAAGGCCTCAAGTGCCCCAAAATTCCACAACTAACAGAACATCACTGGGTTCTGAGGGAATGGTATGATATAATGTTCTTCATGCTATATGGTCAGCACCTCCTGTTATCTGGTATACCAGGGCAATTTGAGGACCCACCTAGAGCCAAACGACCAAAAGGACAAGACAGAAGGGACCCTGCTAAGATGCCCACCAGACAAAGTTCCATACCTGAAGTCAGCACAGGATGTCAAACTGGCATTGTGCCAGAAAACAACATTGTGGAATGTACCTCAAATACCGGCAACCCAAACAACGGAGAAGACGAGGAGGACGTAACCCCTTCCTTAGGACGGGGCACAAACGCTGGTTGAGAAGATGATGATGGATACGGTAGTAGCTCTAGCAGTGGCAGCTCTAGCAGTGGATCGTCAGTCTACAGTCAAAGAAGGTAATGCAAACCAAAGAAAATCAAGAAGATCAAGAAACAGACAGATCGGGCTAAGACACCAGAATAACAACAATGGGAAACCACAGTAGTAAAACGTGAGACCTGAAACGTCATCCAAAATCTCGAAACGGATAAAGCGTATCAAGATTGATGCTCCAGAAAATTTTAACAGTGGAGATAAGAAATGGTGAGACTCACAGTATCTTGGCACTTGGGTCAATGCAATACAAAGATGGTTAAGCATGAAAGTTATAAGATTGGAATCGAAGGATGCATGGGACTTTATTGGATTCAAACTGCAAGGTAGCGCACTCACTACGTATAACCACCACCTCAACAAGGAAAAAGACAAGCCGTCCTTTTTCAGCTTCATGCTAGTGCTATGGGAATTCCTTATCCCTACTACTAGCAAGGACCTCTTATGGAAGGATTGGGAGGCCACATCACCCAACAAGGATAGACAACATATGGGTATCAAAACCTTTACCAACTGGTTGGCAGAACTTCACATTAAACTTATCGACAAGGATGAAAACTAAGGCATCTGGGAAGAAGTCAAACACAGAAAATTCCTGATTCACCTACCTGACTACATGGCAACCACTCTGGTTCCCCAAATACTTGATTCTTGGACTTTCAACAACCTGGTCAAGAAAGTGGAAACATACGAGGCTGCACGAACACATGAGCGTATTTTAACTACATACAAACCTCCACGACATCCTACCACCCAACCCGCTTCAAACCCCGGTCACAATCACCGCAGGGATCTGAAGACAGAAATCAAGAAAACAAGCTCTAATCCTGGAAGAACCCCTGTGACGAAAACAACAACCACCAAGGATCCGGACTGGGAAGTGGTTGACAAGAGGTTAACATCAAAAGACAAGATTAAGTTGATCAGGGAACGGAAGTGTCTATGAAGCCGTGCACCTGGTCATACCCTCAGGAAATGCAAGATGTTAATATCTAAAGTACCCATGCGCACCCCCGCACAAGTCCTATCCCTGCAACACACCAGCAAACCAGTTATTGCCAAGAACAACTTCAAGGGCAATACCAAGGCAAAACCCCAGTCTAGGGAAGAATTAAACTACTGCAGGGTTCGGGTCAAGCTTAACTGCCACCTTGCCTTAGCCCTTGTGGATTTACAGACCACTGGTGGGGATCTCATTTAGGCACTTTTCCTGCACCTATATGGTCTACCCACCTGTGGAATCGACAAGAAATCACGCCATACCGCGGTTAAAGGATCCCAGGGTGTTGTAGAAAAGCCATGTGATGTCATAATAGACTATGGAGGATATATAAATACAAGAACACCTTACATTACGCTTCTCGCAGCCTAGGATATTATTCTAGGCGAGCTAGCGCTTAAGGCTCTGAATCACTTAATCCTAGCAGGAACAAAGCCGGTTCCCATCCAACCTAAAGGGATGGCACGGTTTCACTCAAGGAAAGGAGGAGGACAGGTCTTGCTTCTGCGCAAGATACATCTACCTAACTAACAATAGAAGACGAAGTATCCGACTATCTTCTACCACTCTTCAAATTCATGGTCTAAGCTATGAGTCTTGGAGAAAGTCGGGAATTCAACCCCTTCGTTGAATTCGCCAAGCTATTTCCGGCAACCACACCCAAAGAGTTGCCACCCCTCAGAACTATCAACCACCCAATATGAACAAAACCCAGCCCCAAATAGGTACCAAAATTGTTACCCTCACCCTCCAAATTTTATGCCAAGCTCACGAAACAGATCATGGAGGAAGAGGCCTCAGACCGGATTTATCTTGCAGAACATGATACCAATGCGGTAGTTCTGATGATACTAGCCAAATGACATGATACCACCAAACCACGGCGCATCCTAGACCCCAGGGATCAGAACGAAGGGGTTGACCCCAACCACACACCCCTACCAAGCATTGATGAACTCATGGAGCTAGTCGCTGTTCGGAATTATTAGAGTAAGATTGACCTAGTAGATGGTTACTACAACATCAGAATGGAAGAAGACTCGGAACACCACACCACCTTCCTCACACACATGGGATATTACTGCAGCCGCATCATGCCACAAGGCGACCGCAATGCTCCTGCCACTATTGTACAAGCCAACAATGAAATCTTTAAGAACATGGGCTCCAAGTACCTTGTCATCCATATCGATAATATAATTATCTTTTTAGATACCTACGACGAACATATAGCTATCTTACAGAAGGTTCTACAATGACTCCTAGACGAGATGTTCTAGTTGAAGGCTAGCAAATGCCCGTTCTTCAGCAAACGTCAAGATATTTTAGGTCATATATTAACTCTAGATAGGTTACATATGGTTCCTAAGAAGTGCAAGAACATATTGGACTTTAAAGTTCCCAGCAATCCCTGGGAATCCCGAGGTATATTTAGCATTGTCCTATTCACAAGGAAGTTTTGTCCAGAATTATCCTCTTGGTAAAGCACCCTGTCAGAACTGCAAGGCGAAAATGCACCTTGGAGATTGTCGGATACCTATACTAGGGCTCTCGAGATAATCAAGGCACTTGTGAACTCTCCACTAATTCTCAAACCTAGGGACCACTTCTCAGAAGCGCCAAAATACCTGGTATGTGATGGTAGTAATATTGGACTAGGATCATGGATAGGGCAGGAGGAACTAGGATCAATTCCACCCTATCGTTTTCATTCTCGAAGACTCAGCCCCACACAGCTGAAGTCCCCTACCTACCAAAAGCAGTTACTCGCTATCGTTGACTCCCTGAAGTTTTTTGAGGCCCAACTCCTAGACTACAAATTCACGGTTCTTACGGATCACCTACTACTACTCTAATTTCCCTGGCCAGGACAAACATCTCAGAAGCTATCTCATTGCTAAGCTTACATGCGATAATTCGACTTGGTCATTGAACATACAGCTGGAAAAGAAAACCTGTTGGCAGACACTCTATCTAGGAAGCATAAATACTGCCTCGATCCCACGGAGGAACAAGACTTCATTCCACAGAGCATTGATCTTCCAGAAGACCACACTGAACCTCAAGACACGTCTATTACCACCAACAACCTATCTATATCTCCAGTGCCAGAAGAAATCACGATGGTTTCCCGTGCCTGCATCAAGTTCAAGGATACAGACTGCGACTTCAACAAGTACGCAGGCCGTGACAAGGGTCTCGGTCACCACCTCTCTTGTCCCTATCTCAACAAAGAGAATGATGGACACTAAGAAGACTACGACGAAATCAAGCAGGAAGAAATGCAATTAGATGAGTATACCTTCTCCACCATACATGAAGAAATTTTTGACGGGTATGAGTTCGATCTTCACTCCTACGTTGTTGAATTAGATCAATTGTAAGGTTATCATCACATCAGCACTCTTGCAGATGATACCTCCTTCGTCACTAACGATGATAATATTTCCACCAACATTACAAATGTTGTCAATGATGTCTGAGAACACTACAAGCAACATTGAAAGCAACACAATATGGACTGTTACGACTACTTCTGCGCCTCGCATGGTAGCTCGCACTAGAATGGGAATCCCTACTTTCCCACCACCAGATGCTCAGGTTGCGGAACCTAAGGACACGGATGTTTGGACTGCACTCTAGCGGAGGCAGTTTTTCAGAAGGAGAAGGAATTCCAGTCGAGTCAAGCAGACTCATGGAAATTGAGAGCTACCAGTATCCCTCCTAACAACACTACTGAGACTCCTGATATTGACATTCCTGAGCTTATTATCAAAGAACCTCCAAACCGCAATCACATGTGGTTTGCAGAAGAATGGGCAATGAGGAATGCTCCTGTCGCCCACCACGAACCATGAATTCAGGTACCTGCACTAAACAATTGATGAGACTACAATATCAAGATTGTGTTAGCCGAGGAAAGACCCTGCGCCCTCCCTGCTGCTGTTACCACCAGATTATGACGCAATGCAGGTTCCGGAGAAGCTAGTGGATCTAATCAAGGTCATAACAGCCTCCTATCCCCCACTAATTCTTTGAGATATGTGCCAGGAGTGAGATTTATGCACCAGCAACACCTTACCACCAGCGAGGAGAACAACCTTGTTCAAGATTCTTAAACACAAGAAATGACGTCTATTCCTCCTGCACTCAAAGCCACTTGTCATTGGAACTTCTGCGAATGTGAGGGATACTATGCATCAACATTGGAGACAAAACGCAAGGCAGACTCAGACCTTACATATAGAATCGTGCCAGCGACCAATATGGCAAAAATATATCTTGATCTCGAGGACGGCCACAAAGACAATTCTGACTTCTATCTCGTTTTTCACATCGATAAAGATGATAGAATAAGGGATGCCTACATCGCCCGCATCAAGATATGCCCCATGTGGAACTAGTTCTACAATACTGTAGAAGATAAGAAAATAATAAGGTTGTACAATAGTTTCTTGAACATAAAGAATGAGAGTGTAGAATAGAGGCTGGTTCTACCAAGTACGTTCGATCTGAATGGTGAAAACAACCTGGAAGCTGCAATTAAGGACACTCATGATGTTATGGCACATGGCGGAGTTGAGAAAATGTTGCAATAGGTGACTGATAAATCCATTTGCCAGCGATTTGCAAGCCTCGTTAAGGCATACGTGGTAAGTGGCGATATCTGTCAACGGACGAAGTATAGCAACAAGCCACCACTAGGACAAGTAACTATGTGACATGTTCCTGCAAACGCCTGGACGGATATCTCTATGGATTTTCTTAAGATGTCTCCTATTTTCAATTATTGCTCTACATTATACCCAAACTTTCTTTTGGAAGATGATCATATGAATTGTTTTTCAACACTTTGCACGATTGTCGTTAGACTATCAGGATTTATGTTTCTCATTCCAGTTTCTAATAAACCTATGGCCGAGAAGTACACTGATACCCTTGATATGCACGTTGCTTCTGTTATCAGTTATCCTTATTATATTGTTTTTGATCGAGACACTCTCTTTATATCAGACGATTTCAAGGATTGGGCAGCAAGAAAGGGAACCAAGTTAAAACCTTCTACAGCACACCACCCTTAAATGGACGGGTAGTCAGTAATTGCCAAAAAAGGCAATACAACAAGCAACATGAGTGTGTAAGGTCAAAGGAAACGAATAGCTGCACAAACCCTCAGAGATCGAACTAAAGCTGAACTCGCGAGACAACATCGCAAGACAATAGAGTCTATTCTTTTCGCTACTAGGCTTTGAGGCAAAGCTAGGCCCTTCTTTCTTCCCCTACCCGATCACTCCTTATATCTCATCAGAGAAACGTCATCTTGCCACCTCTCCTAACCTATACTCCTTCAAAGTCAAACAGGCCAAATAAGCCAACAAGAAGCGGTCTGTTCCTCCACTTATTTCAGCTACCCAAAAGGTTCAGCTCTCCATGGAGAATATCAACCTCTTGAACACATCTAGGAAACTAAAGCCTTGATGGGTCGGACCATTTCGCATCAAACACGTAAACAAGAAGTGGAACAACTCCACCCTCGACCTGTTAACGGATAGTCGACTCTCTCTCATCCACAATACCTTCCACATCACGCATATCAAACCTCATCGGCAAAAATTTTGCTTGCCTTGTGTGCACGGCGTCCCCACCGTGCCAATTCGCCAAACTGCGCGTTACCACAAGATCTCATTCACATAACGCCCTCAGCCCCCACCCCGAGTTCCTATGTCACATACTCTGGACCCTTCTTGTACTACAATCGGACCCATGGATATCCTTTTCAAATGCATTTCCTCCTTGTCCTTCCCTTTCCTACCTGTCTAGCCCATGATTCTCCCTCT
>Ga0307511_10003303_pt1 | contig 16598 bp, 13 predicted proteins | sample 13_EM_MG_FD_200266 | JGI IMG/M metagenome (GOLD analysis project Ga0307511, IMG submission 200266) | Populus trichocarpa ectomycorrhiza microbial communities from riparian zone in the Pacific Northwest, United States - 13_EM | ecosystem: Host-associated > Plants > Roots > Unclassified | place... | reverse complement strand
ACAAGGGCTTGGAACGAATTATATGGGCTTATAACGGGTTATAAGTCACTTTTGACGCCCAGGATTATAACTATTATAACGCGTTATAATTGAATATCTGGGTCTACCACTTTCGTAGACCATGATATTACAGTATACGATTTTCCACGAGTTGCTGATGTAGGGTTCAATATGCTCAAGCTTTCGCTAAACGCTGGGTTTTCAACTCAGGTACCTTAGGGATCCTGGGATTTTTAAAGCTGTCGAAAGACAGCTGAAGAATGAAATGGATTTGCTGATGTCCCTCGAATTTCGAGCGCGTGTGCGCCAATCGGCATTGGATGCCATCCACCACTCGACCTTGCAAGCTTTTCCTTTAAAGAGTCGCACACAGCTGATTGGTATGCAGGCTGCGCCGAACATCCTGGGTGTCCCCCATGTGCTCCGGCACGTATCGCTCGGCCCGCCGAGCGCCTAGAATACTTTGAAGCGTATTCTTGATTGCTCACCGAAGCTGGAGCGGAGCTCTATTCCCAGCCTTGTGCGATATGGGAGATAGGACCCTCAGTATTCCGCTCGACTTACCCCCAAACCATCTCTGCAGAAGTTCGTTCAAGATAATCCGTGCCTAGACTATTGAGATGACCGTCAAAAAGGCTATGTCATTGCGCAAATTGGAAATTGGCTTTGAGAAAGGTTCAGAGACCCCAACTTTGTCGGGCCGCCAATAGCACGAATCCAGGGTATCAATGCAGAAGGGGGTTATGTGGCGATACAGAGGGCCACCCACTTCTAAGCAAGCGAGATCTCTGAACGGACAGAACTGCTCGTTTGCGACCCTTTATCACTTCATCTCAGCTGCGGGGGACGACCACCAAATCCCACCCCAGCAACAACGAAAAATTGAACGAAGCGGAGGGAGTTTCAGGGTCTCGGGTAATGGGCGAGCGACCGAACAAACGGGAGTCACTGGTGATCCTCCCTCTGAGATCCATCACGACATCGTATTCACGCCCACATTACCCCGTGTGCGGTGAAACGTGATCGCATCCACTGAGCCTCTGGTAGGAATGTAAAGTACGGGGGAAAGTTTTATTTGTGCACCTGTTGATTACTTTCGGGTTCCTCGGGCGTCTCAATGTAACATAGCAGGGTGGACAGGACCTTGTATTCTGAGTGAATGGGCAGGGATGGCTGCTGACGACGTTGAACGTTGGTACGTTGACGGCTTGATCCACTTGTAGAATGACAGAATCCGGTGGACCATACTACGTCCAGGGGATCCTACGGTCTATTCAGTCACCAGGGGCGTATAAAACATGATTCTGATGGCTGAACCTCGGAATAGGTCTCGGGAGTTTGGGTAAATATCGCTTTGTGGAAGCATACAATTGTGGGATGATGAAACCGCACTGTCTCCTCCTGCTGTCGGAGGGGTCTTCCGGTCTCTTGGGAGAGCAGCATAACGTAGATTCCAGCCAGATTGACCATATCTGCCAAGGGGAGGCGTCGGGTGGTATCCAATCGATGGAGGGATGGTTGGCATCAGCATGACCACCTTTAGTGGCTAGATACAATTATAGGTTCAGACTCTCTGGTTGTCGTAGAGATGGGGCGGGTCACTTAAGCAAGTGAACTCACCACTGGGTGCAATCCCCTCGATCCTCTTGCTTGATAATATCTCTCTCTCTCATGACATGATCGATATCCGCTAGGTCCGTAACACACCTCTCAGACTCACCCGTCGGCACCCCGGGGGCTGCTGCAGAGGGTGAACTGTGGAATCCATGGATGAGTAAACAATACGCTTACAGCTGTAAACTTTGATCGCCTAGCTTACGTCCAATTTGCGCCGATCGATCGCAAGGAAAATAGATACGAAAAATGGAGGGTGGAAAGCACACTGCCGCGGGGAGCAAGGGTGACCTCTTGGTTACCCTGGGTTTTTAACGCTTTCGAGGTCCCCCCTGTACGCCAACCCCGTGCGATCCTTTCGTACGGCGGAATCATCCTATAGAAGATTGGAGGACACGATTTTCTCTACTTCGATAAGTGATCCCGCGACACGAGACGAGACTCACCATACCGTCCGCTTCTGATTGAAATCTACGCACCGATCCCCCGCCGCTGCCACCGCCGACGTTCATCAACGGGGTCGGGCCCACAGGCCTGTAAGTCGCCACGGCGACGCAGCGGTTTACCCCCACTGCGATCGACTTACGCAAGACTATTAGACGAGGGTTCCTGTTCCGTGGGAAGTGTGGTAAAATCTCCTTCGGGTTCTGATTTTAGGAGTTCTGTCAGATTGCCGCACTTTGGTGAGTGGAACTTGCACACGGTCCATACGTTTCCCCAGGAATCTATGACTCATGAGGTCCACCTGCCTGCCCGGTCCGGCAAACCGGTGATTGCCGCGGGCGTACGAATGGTCGTGCACCCTCTCTTCCAGCTGTTCCTGTACCTCTTGGTTTCTATTGTCCCATGACTTCGTACCTCACTGTATCCGGTACAAAAATCGTCGATGGCGATGGTAAGGAAGTCATCCTCCGTGGCGCCGGTCTTGGTGGATGGATGAAGTGAGTATTTCACTTCTCCAGTTTGTGCCAGTGGAAATCGGTGACTTTCGGGTAACCTCGATAGCATGGAAAACTTCATCAGTGGTGAGTCTCTCGTGAAATGTCGTGCGATCCCCTCTGCGTATCTAAATCGCTCGTTCAGGCTATCCTGGATGCGAGTTCCAGATCCGAGAGACCCTCGCTGACACCATCGGAAAGGAAAATGCCGAGTATTTTTTCGATCAGGTATGCCGGACAGGCCTTCAATCTCCTTGAATCTTAACATTGGTGTGGTGTAGTTCCTTGGGGCGTTTTTCCGGGATTCGGATGCTGCTTTCTTCAAGAGCCTTGGGCTTAATTGTATCCGTCTCCCGTTTAACTACCGCCACTTTGAAGGTACCAACCACCCCACCACCCTCCGCAATTTGACCACCGAACAGCCCCTCAGACGACCAAAACCCCCGAGTTCTCAAGAAAGAGGGGTTCAAGCACCTTGATCGGGTGATCAACCTTTGCGCCAAGCATGACATTTACACCATTCTCGACCTGCACACCGCTCCCGGTGGTCAAAACACAGACTGGCACTCCGACAACGGAGGGCATATCGCAGATTTCTGGAACTACAAAGACAACCAGGATCGAGTCGTCTGGTTATGGGAACAGCTCGCCGCCCACTACAAAGATAATCGGTGGATTGCCGGTTACAACCCTCTCAACGAACCCGCCGAACCGACACACACCCGTCTAGTCGACTGCTACAACCGCCTCTACGATGCGATCAGGAAGATCGACGCTCACCACGCCTTGTTCCTGGACGGGAACACATTTGCATCCGATTTCACTCACTTCAGCGACGAGTACGTAAAGAAGTGGAAGAACACGTCGTACTCGATTCACGATTACTCTCAGTTCGGGTTCCCTGCTTCACCCGAGACGTATACCGGCAGCGATGACCAGGTCAAGGCTCTCATCAAGGCGTACGAGGGGAAGAGAGAGTGGTTAGATCAACGTGGGTTGTGTGTGTGGAATGGAGAGTGGGGCCCCGTATACGCGAGAAAGGAGTATGAGGGAGACACTACTGAGGAGATCAACAAGACTCGTATCCATCTCCTTAAGGACCAACTCGCTCTCTACAACAGGGTCCGTGCTCCTCGGGGTGTGCTTGGTAGTTCTTCGACTGACTCTTTGTGTCAAGGACCGCCTTAGTTGGTCGATCTGGCTATACAAGGATATTGGGTTCCAGGGCATGGTTTACGCCTCCCCAGAGACACCATACAGGGTCCTCTTCAATGATTTCCTCGCTCGCAAACACCGCCTCGCCGTCGACTCATGGGGTGCAGATGACACCCACGTCAAACAGGTCTACCAGCCGCTCATCGACCACATCACTGAGGAAATCCCAGAGAAATACAGAAAGCTCTACCCATGGCCGCTCTGGAAGTTCTCGGACAGAATCGCTCGGCTGAGTAGGAACATCCTCGTCGCAGAATTCCTCGTTCAGGAGTGGGCGGATCACTTCAAGGGACGGACCAAAGAAGAGATTAAGGACCTCGCCTGGAGTTTCTCGTTCGAGAATTGCATCCAGAGGGATACCTTGAATAAGGTTTTGGGGGAGAATGCTACTCAGCCAGACAAGTGAGCGCCGAAATTTCGGCGTGCTTTGTGAAGGGTCCAAGGGGGGAAAGGAGAAAGGGAGTAAATTTTCATTAACCTCATGAGAGGGGGTTTGTAACACAGCACAAGGAAAGAATAACAATATGCGTCTATGTATGCAAAAGTTCTGCGGTGGCAAACGAGGAGCATTAGCCCGAGTTACACCAGACGTTCCCGTATGCGTCCTGAGGTGCTCCAGGCCGGCCGCCTCCTTCAATCCCCTCATCTCCACGGTCGATGAAGCCCACCCCGTAGCTTTTTTGGGCATTGAACTCTTTCAAAGGGCACCGGAAACCCACATGATTCGGGCACGCCCTATCCGTCGCTTGGCATGTCTCCAAACACGGCAAAAGCTCCACAAATCCTCCCTCTACCCTGGGAAATTTCGAATTCCTCGGCACCTCCGTCGGGTTCGCCAAAGCCGTGGTAATGGTCGCCTCCCTCCCAACTAATGGTTCTTCCCCCCTTGGCTCCCCACACCGCGGAAACGAAACCGTACACACCCATCGCCTATATTCCCGTTGGCAGTCCGCGCAGGTTTGCATAGGGGAGTAGATATCCCGACCGCACGCGAAGGTGGTAAGTGCTGTGGTGAAGTTCGCAATATATTGTTGGAGGGAGTCGGTGATCTCTGTGGGAAGATTGGAGGAGTTGTACGTTGTGCCGGAATTAGGAGGAGCAGGGAGGGGCACCGCCCACGATACCCCCGGACAGTAGGGTAGACCGTCAACTAAGGGACAATTGAACGAAGCTGTCCATTTACGAACGTGAGAAATGGGAAAGCACAAAGGTTGTGATCTGGACGTGCACCGACCTGATTTCGTGGTGAAGTAAAGCGGCCCGTGAACTTTTATCCCGTCTTGGGATACGAAAGCCGAGTAGTTCGTTCCAGGTGTGAGACCTTCTACGAGCCACTTCGACCTCCATCCCTCAGTTCCATCCCTGATCCAATTCGTCTGGCTCTTGACCGTCCCTACCGAATTCGTCGCTTTCAAAGCGCACGACGAACGTCGTAACAACCCCGAGGCTGAACTTGTCTCGACCAGGGTGAGGTTAAATTGAAGGGTAAAAAAAGGCTGGGATACGGAGAAGGGTGTTTGGGCGGGGGGTAAGGTGTAGTTCGGGAATGTTGGTATGGGGGACTCGAGGTGCTCAAACGAGGGAGAGAAGAATATCGCCTGATTTCCTGTCGAATCACCGAACAACAACCCACTCTGGCCAAAGTACTGATGGAGTGCCTCCTCCGGATCTGTCGAAATCCCCACTTCGTACTGCGTCTGACCAGTATCCGTTATCGCCAACTTTCCACCCTCGCTGATCGACCCAGTCCAATTCCCAACCCCCTCCTCAATCAGAATCTCAAATACATCCAGCGAATCAAGGTTTGCGTCTGTCGGAGCCTCCGTTGAACTGTTCGTGAAAATGACCCTCGGGGTCGTGCCTTGTGGATTCCCGCACAACGCGACGGAAATTGCGATGTCACCGTCGTGGGAGGGTAGGGTCAGGGTGGAGGCGGAAGAGAATTTCGAGATTGCGTCCAGGTCGAGTTGCTGTTGCCGTGTGTCTGCGACATAGAGGATGAGAGCGAGGAGAGTGAGCGGAAGCGGGCGAGAGGGTCGAAACATAGTAGTACTCGTAACCCGATGAGCTCAAACAGTTGCATGATCATCTGTGTCGGGCGTCTTTTCGTTGCCACACCGCTTAGCGACCGACCGCGATGGCCGTGTCCGAAGAGCAGCTCCAGTCTCTCTTCGTCCAACTCCAAAAGCGCATGGTAGACAACGGAGACTGGGATAGGTGACTCTTCTACGCCTTTCATTCCAGGGATCGTGTTCATGTCCTTTTGAACGCCTCTCCAACGGGTTTAGGATTCTCCTTACGCTCACCAGAGAACTTAACGAGGCAGGGTGGATCGACGAGGTCAAGAATCAATCTAAAGGTCACTGCCCTCGCCCTCACTGTTCCATATTGACGGAATGCTAAACGTTTACGTATCCATCTAGAGGTCGCGAAACAACCTAATCCACCGATGTCATTCCAGAAACTCCTCGACGCCACCACGCAAATTGCCAATGGTACGCCACGAACCACTCTGTAACATCCACGCGCCGTCAAGCCTTCTGTCTTGCAGAGAAGTTGGCCTCGTTCAAGAAGGAGGCTGCCATCGAAGTGTTGATTCGAAAGAGCCTCGATGCCCAGATCGAGGGCTGACCCCGAGCTACCCATCGCGTTTACACCTCCCGCTCCCTTAGACACGCCCATATTGCTGTGATTCTTACCAGAGTGTACCAATCCTGTCACCTCCACCACCAACCCTGTCCCTTCCTGCGAATACACTTTTGCTGGGTTGCTCCACTTACCATCGAAGCCGGAGGAATTCAAGATGTTCGTTACCCCCGCGTCTTTTCTTGTTCGTCACAAGGCACGAGGTTCTCCACTCCCTGGAAGGGGGCACCGTATTCCGGAGCGTTCAGTATTCAATGCACCAGGTGCTCGCTCGTTCAGAACGGGGGAACGGTGAACTTGGAGTGTTTGACTAAATCGCTCGCAAGATGGCAATGTCTACACCGTCGAACTGGACGATCGCTTGGTGTTTCCTCCCTCGCACAGTTTGGTAACGGCTGACAGGAGTGGATGTGGCCCTTTTTTGACGGAATGGTCTGGGATTCTCCGCGGCGACGGCAAGGCTATGCCAGTGCCATCGGATGTGACTTGTATGCTAAGTGACCCGCACCACAGCCGTAGATCCTTTATTTGGTGCGCGGCCGCACGGTAGGACAATCCAACTCAATGGATGTCACGCTGAGCAGTTAAGCTTGGCCAGGTGCCGACTAGAGAGCGCTAAGCACCAGCGGTCGCGGTTGTGGTCTTCGCCGCCATCAGACAATCGGTCACCGGATCACCAACTTCGGATAACCGCAGACGCTCCCATCCAGCGGGAAAAGGACCAAATCCCTTCGAAACCCCCTGTAAACAGCGTAAAAAAGTTAAGCTACAGCGTTCCTGCCGCCGGTTTAGTTCAGGACAAGGCGGGAAATGGAAATTATTTTCTCGTGCATTCGGAACAACATAGCCTAGGATTTGGCTATCCTAGGTACTGGAACGGATACCAAACAACTCGGTAGTAGCGCTCAGCAAACTTAGACAAATGGTGGAGTGGTCCGGGTTGCGAATCAAACGCACGTCCCTTCTCCTGAGTTTTGGGGCACCGAAGTCGAGTAGAGTCAGAATGGCGTGCGCACAAGGGCATGGAGTTGTAAGATTAGGCCGTTGAAGGGGAGGAAATGGGCCACGCTGGGAGATACGGCGTAGCCTAGGGACGGTAACCTCAAGGCTCTTCGAGATCTAGAGACTGGAGTGCCAGCACGGGTGTACTTATCATTCGGCGGTCGTTACGGCCCTGTCGCGGTCCGGGCCAGCATCGCCAGGCACTTCTACGCCCATGACCTTGTGGTACACTGCTAGAATCCGCTGAGTACGTACTTCTTGGGATGGCATTGAGATCGTGGGTGTTCGGGCACGATACAAGAGTGGCGAAGATCACTCACTCGGTCATAACCGTTCGATCGAGATGTCACGGTAGTATACGTACTTAAAGTTAAGCTTGAAGCTTGTAGTCTAAGCGTTGAACATCAAGAAAATAATAATTCGGTCTTCAGTTTTGGTCGTCTAATGAAGTGTAATTTATGGTGTCACGCAGTGCAAGCCACATTGCTTAGTCCGCAAGAGGGGTTTCTCCATCCTTGTTGTCATCGTCCCCCCTTGACGCTTTTCAGCCCTTCCTCGGCATTCCTCAGTTTCTCCTCGCTCTCCCCCTTGACGTTCCCCAGCCCATCCTCGCTCTACCCCTCGACATTCCCCAGCCCATCCCCGCCCCCCTCCTCAATATTTCCCAGCCCCTCCTCGGTGTTCTTTAACTCCTTGGCATCCTTCAGCTCCTCCTCGGCGTTCTTCAGCTCCTCCTCGGCGTTCTTCAGTTCCTCCTCGGCGTTCTTCGAGGAGGAGGGCCGGGAGGAACTGAGATTCTTCAGCTCCTCCTCAGCGTTCTTCGAGGAGGAGGGCCGGGAGGGACTGAGATTATTCAGCCCCTCCTCGACGCCCTGCAACCCCTCCTCAACCTTCTTCAACTCCTCGGCCTTCCTCTTCAGCTCGTCACCAACCTTCTCCACCTCGTCCTCGACCTTCTCCAGCTTGTCCTCGACCTTCTCCAGCTCCTGCTTGACCTTCTCCAGCTCCCGCTTGACCTTCTCCAACTCCTGCTTGACCTTCTTCCCAGGGTCAGCGAATCCCATGCCCCCACGACCTGTCTCAAGATCGTCTTCTCGCGACTCCTCTCCACCAGACGACCCATGAGTGTTATCCTTGGCCTGCTTGGCTTTGCTTTTGGGCGTCGGTCGTGTCGTAGGTTCTTTGGCGGAGGTCAACCCGATCGTGGCGATAGCATCTGCTTCCGCTCCCTGTATGCACTCTGTGAGATGTGCCGGTTCTGTGGACAGAGAGTATGCTTACATCCACCGCAGTCCTCAGTTTCTGCACGACATCACGGACGGTGGTAAGGTCCTTGCAGAACACGGCGGACCTCGAGTATAAAAACCACACCGATCGACGCCGCTTCTCCAGGTTATCCACCAAAATACTCCAACTCCGAGGTGCGTCAATGTTTGGGCCGGAGGTTCTGAAGGCTGAAGCGGACCTACCTCGTACAATCCCGATTCAAACTTTTCACAAGTCCCTCCCAGCCATCTGGGGTTCTTTTACGACCCCCGTAGAAGCGATTAACCCGATTGATGAGGTCAGGAGCCTGGACAAGCCACTCCTTCATTGAGGATAGGATACCGGCTACCGTCCAGTGGCCCCAAGCAACAACAAAGACGTACTGGACAGCTGCCAGACCGAGCACCAAGATAGCCGTGAGCACGAGTATTATGATTGTTACAATTGTTACAACGTCCATCGTCCAAGGACCACAAGTGGTAGCGGGGCGTGCGTGCGTGGGAGTGGTGGTGGTGAAGGGGGGGGGGCAACCGGTGAAGGAGGGAACCTACCACCCCCGAGGGTCGGATTTATGCACGACGGCAAAGCCAACCACCCCTTCTTGTCCGTCACATATCAGGACCAAAACAACACCGCCAAGGCCCTCATATATCCCCAACGGGTTCTACCATATCCGACCATCCACGACAGGCTTCCCGCATCCCTCGCAGTCCTCCTTGAGGACGGTGGGACCAGCAACCCCACACAAACTCGGCACACTGGGCCGTTGCTGCAGCAACATCCACCGGACATGGCACCACCACCCTGTCTTATCGTTGTCGACTGGTTCATAGCCCTCGGCAAGAACCTCGATTTGAACGGTCGTGGATTCAGGACTCGGTTCCCATTGGTTCAGCGCTCAGCGCTCGGCATTCATTGACATAGATTACTATGACGGGCAACAACGGAGAAAAATTGATGCGCTGCTCCCGCGCCTTCGCCCACTCCCAAGACCAGCGCCTAATGTACTTCTGTCTGCTTTCTTTCTTCCGATTTCTTTTTCTGCTCTCAATGCTGGGTGCGCTGACGCCCGGCACCCAGTGAGGCAGTATCGGCACTGCGGCTGGGACCCGGTGAAAGGCTCCATCCTTCCCTTTATAAATAGTTATTCTGTTTACAGGAAAGGAATAAGTACGAACACTCGTTAACATTGATCGGGAAAGCAAGGTATGGCCGGTGGTCAGGTAACGATTCATGAAGGCTACCAGACACGATCGGAACTTTGGGAGGTTAGCTAGGTCTCAAGAGAAAAACCCATAGTGTCACGATTCCAGTTATGCGCAGTTTCAGTTTTAAGGCTATCCGTCGCTCACCAAGGCATGGATGTGCATAGCGAGGCCTTACGGCCGTGCACCTCATCAATGCATAATATACGGCAGGTCGTGATGTGTGTGTGAATACCGTAACCCGACCTCCATCAAGGAGGAACGTGGGAACCTCTCGAGGAATTTTTGTGAAGTTCATTGCGCTGGCCTTGGGACTGGGCGAAGGCGCGGGAGCAGCGCATTGATTTTGTCCGTTGTGGTCTGTTATAAATTAACCCCAGGAAGGGGTGGGTTTGGCTGGAGGGGAAATATCCAATTAATGATCGTGGTGTAGGGCCGGGGCCATTGAACAAGCCTAGGCTTACTCGGCGTGTCTAAGGAAGCCAGAAGAAAGGAAACAAACCCGACCGGATCCCTATCAGTCGCGAGTGTGCAGATCATAATAGCGCCTGCTGAGCGCTAGAGCCATTGTTGCCCCGGGTGGACCAGTGTACTTGAACTCTGAGAAGATAAATGCGGACGCTCGTGCTTGGAGTAAGTAGTAGTTTATTCGATTGTATGTGGAACAAAATTTCGAAGGAGCATATCGGCGCGCTTCCATAGGCCGGGCAATTTAACGGAAACCGCCACCTTCCCTCACGGGCGTGTAAGAGCACAGGGGGCAAACGGAGAAGCTCCTAGTGGGAAACCGGGCAAACCCCGTCAGAAAGTCGACCAACATTGATTGTGGTGGACCTAGTTCGCGGAATTGGGACGTTTTCGCTCAGGCCCAGCAGGTTCTAATTCTAGCGACGGTTTGGTGCTCTGATCGTCTCGAATAGATCCCAATAGACCTCATTGGTTCTTATGCCTGAACCAGGATCGAGAGGGAGTGAATCCGATCGAATTGCTTCGATACGGGTCAACGAACATATACTCGTGTCCACCCCGCCCCTCCCCTCAAAGCGACCCCTCCGCCATACCCTGTCCACTACCGGTATGCCTACCCACATCCCCATCTACGCAGTCGCGGAGCAGATTTGGCAGCTAGTTTCAGCTCTGCAATCCTGTTCGTACATTTCCTAGCGTACCCAATGAATCGCAGCGGCCATCAAGCTCCTATCACTTTCAAAGTGACCGAAAGAGCGCCGGAAGTGCCCAGAAACACACTTCCGAAAGCCATTTGTCCACTTCTCGAAGTCCCAACGAGCAGTAGAAGCCCCAAGCACCCAGGACTTGGCAGGGAAATCACCGAAAAAGGTTTGACGTTCAAAAATGACAGGACATTTTCCTGATGCCGCCGAAACAGGTCTTGCGGAGATCCCACATCACACAATCGTGTACACCCAAGCAAATTTGTACCCATCCGGGACCTTAGTGGTCCCAGGTCACCGGTTAAGGCTCGGGAGGACGCTCAAGGGAGGGGTACAATCCCCATCAGTCGATCACTCGGGGAGCGGGTGCTGAACCGATCAAGCGATCACTTTTTTCTTCTCGATTTTTATCCCGCAACAGTACTACTAGAGACAAGACGCGGCTGGTTAGTAAGGCTATAAGATGTAAGGCTATAAGATGAAAGAGGGTATCGAAAAGGTAGAAGCAGCAAGAAAAGGAAGGAAATGTTGTCAACGAAAGTAGGGATCAAAGTAAGGGGGCTACGACTGGGGGTCCATGGTCAATCACGTAGGTCGAGTCAAGGGGGACGAGGGTCACGGGGGGGCGGGAGGATGAGGTTGAGCCGGAATGGGGTACCGAGTTTGGTAAACGCCCCAGAGCACTTGAGGAAGGTGGCGAAGGCTGGCAGGGCACGCTTGATATCACCAAGCATGGCGGGTGACCAGCTCGGGTCCATCAAGTCCGGGATAGCCGAGGTAGGATGTGGCGGTACGAGGCGTAGCGGTTACACTCGCGAAGGATGTGGAGGCGTGTCATGAGGATGGGGGCGCCAGCACTCGAGCACGGGTACCGAGGAGACTCGGAAAGCACACGCTTCACGTAGTGCTCCCCAGTGTAGCCGTGTCCGGTGAGGGTTTGGGTAACGCGCCCGTAGATCTCGCGATCTGTCGAGTGGAAGAATGGTATGGGGGTTCGGGTGATAGGGAAATGGTTCAGAAACTCTGTACCACTCGAGGGTGACCTGGAGTTAACTGTTTCCCGCCATCGGCGGTTGATAAACGAGTTGGCTTTCGCTTTGAGGTAGGCGATTGTGGGGTAAAGGACGGGCGGGCGCCGGGTACCAGCTTTGGCTGCCGAATCTGCCCTCTCGTTCCCAATGACTCCGGCGTGACCGGGGGACCATTCCAGAGAAACCTGAACGTGCGGGAAGTCGGAAAGGAGGCAACTTGTGAAGGGTGAACATCAGTAGAAGTAATCAGACGAAGGGCAGAAACTGAGTACTGAATCGGAGAAGAAAGATACGGAAGTTACATCGCCAGAAGAGACCATTTCAAGGGCTCGTTTGGCCGAGTGAGCAAGAGCGAACATTTCGGCGTCGAAAACGGATGATCGTCGATCTACACCAACGGAGATCGAGTCTTGAACAGAGCTGCCAGGGTATATCACCCCAAATCCAGACTGCTTCTCCCCTACACCACATCTCTTACGCGATCCATCACAGAAGAAGGAGAGGTCGGTTGCAGAGGAGCGGACGAGGCGGCGGTTGATAGAGGCAATGATGACACGTCGAGAGTCGGGATCAGAGGTGGGTTCGATATGAGTGGAAAAGGAAGGGGAGGTAAGGAGGACCAAGCGATCACTCCCTAAAAACTTCAGCCCACCCCCCAGCAGCGTTCCCTCTGGTCCGTAAGTTAAAAAAACCACAGGATTGAAATAAAATATATTGTTTTACTCCTGGGGTGGGGGGATATCCCGGGCTTTCAATGCAGTTTGTCCAGTGTGCAGCGCCGTTTGCTGCTCGAATTCTCGGACATCGCAGTGATGCCCGGTTGCGCGTGCCTAAATCAACATATAAACGTCGAGATGATAATACAGTTGAACAACCGGCAAGCTTCGTTTAGGGGGTCCTGCCACCAGAGCTTCGTCATTTTGAACTGTCTCCCGCCAAGAACTTCTTGACAGAGCAACATACAAATCAAACAATGAGAGCTTGTCGCTGGGAGGGGACACAACGCGTGGAATGATCTGACCTTGCGAACGGTAGTCGGTGAAGCAGTAACGGCCGTGATTGGGTATTAATATTGAAAGTGGATGACGGTTCTCGCCTTCTTTCCCAGGGTGATCTGCATGGAAGATTTAGCCGGAAAGATCAGGATGACACCGTCGCCAAGGCCATAAGGGCAGGTGGCACGCGTGCGATTCAACTTGACCAGCACACACTGTGGAAGGTGTTTCAGTGTGATGGATCAGATAACTTAGTCAGAGAACTGGCAAGCTACATTTAGGGCGTCGAGAAACCTTGCAAGCAAGGTAATTATAACCACCCTTCCACTGAAAGCAACAAGGAGTGTCCACGAACGAGATGAGGGATGCAAAAGTAAGGCTACCGCAGTCTCCTGAAGTGACGGATTGTGCAGTATGTCGTCAACACTGGGCTCCACACGTAAACACAAAATACTGTGTGCGTTTTTGTCAAAAACGAGCCATCTAATCGCAAGCGGCCGTACTTGAGTATTCCCGCCAAGCGTTTTGGCAGGGACAAACAAATGTAAACAAATACGATCATATTTGGTGGTGTCGCCCATTTCCAAACTCTACGATGATCCAACGATGTGGTTTCCCCTCTCCTCCATTTATGGGACACGATCCCCAAATGCGGCCACGATTTCCGCGGTAAAGACACCTACGTCTTCGTTGACAGGTGCTCATATGCCATGTCTCGCCACTCCGCTTACTCATGGTTTTGTGTTATAGCGAGTGAACTATTTGTCAAAAAAATTTGGTACCGAAGCATGGCCAAAATCAAGAGCCTGTTTTGCGGAGGTACCCCAGAGACGCCCACCGCGGGCTCGTCCCCAATCGCTAAGCTTCCGCAGGAACTTGTGATAGTGATTATTTCCCACTTCATCTACGACACCCGCACCCTCCTAGCATGCTCCTTGACATGTTACCCATGGTACATTGCTGCCGTCCCCTATCTCCACCACTCCCTTACGACCGACAACGACGAGGACTCACCCTGGCCACATAGCAAGTACTATTGGCCCGGGCCACTCCGAAACTCGTACCGGCTCGGTTTACTTCCACTCGTCAAACGGTTCCGGATCCGCCTATTCCCCCTTTATCGGCAAAAGTTCACTCCCGAATGGCTCGGCAGACGTACTTTGCGCCACTTTTCCGCACTCACGAACTTGCAGGAACTTGGGATAGACTGTCTCCAAGTGTCCGCCTTCATGCCGACCATTCGACAGTGTTTCGGACACTTCTCACCAACACTTCGATCCCTTGCCCTCAAGGAGCCTGACGGTTCTTCTCGGCAGATCTTGTACCTTATTGGACTCTTTCCAAAGCTCCAAGACCTCAGTCTCAACTCCTTCCTGACAGATGAAGAGGAGAGCGAAGTTGATGCAGAGCTTACCCCTCTCTCCATACCCCCACTGCGAGGCCGATTGACTCTCGCTCGTTTCACGGGGGAGAATCTTGTGAAGGATATGATCACCTTTTTCGGGGGAATTCATTTTCGTCGCATGGACCTCTTCATGGTGAACTGTGTGCGACTTCTGTTAGACGCGTGCGCAGAGACCCTGGAGGCACTGAGGTTGTACCCAACTGATCCATACGGTGAGTGATTTCACAGAGGGAGAGAGAGGAAAATAAATCCAAGTGATCGATTCGTAGTGGATAACCAGGCGTTGCTTCAGCATTTCGATCTGTCGCGGAACAGATCCCTTCGGACCCTCGAGACAACTGCGGAGTCCGTTAATGCTGCTTCTAGCACCGCGTCTGATTTCTTCAAAACCGTTCTCTCCACCACACCTCCTGCACCCCTTGATGTCGTCATCGTATACCGAGAATTTGATCTTGGTAGTATCTGGGGCAGTTGCTGGTTCACAGACGGATCGAATCCCATTTGTTTCTACCACAAGCCAAGATGGGATACATCTAACGACGTTCCGCGATACAAGCGGCATTTCAGGCTCTTCCGTGAGATGCACAAGGTGCGGGACTTTCGGTTGGTGCTTTGCGCGGACGTTTTCGATTGCTTGGTGGAGCACGCCATACAGACACTGGAGCACACCCTGATTGCGAGGGAGGTGAATGGGGGATTAGATTACTTCATCAACAAGCCATTGGTCATTTCTGAGAGGCGGACACCCCGCACTCGCCCCACGGATTGTAACACGGGCTGGTCGGCAACGTGGCCTGGCATTTTTAGTGCATTGTGATATTGACCCAAATTATCAATTACCTTTCGATGCTTGATATACGATAGAGTCTCGCACTCGGTTTTTACCTCTTCTAACTGGATCATCTAAGTCGATCATCTAGCACCGTAGCACGCGCCGTGCACCTGCACCCCCAGCGGATTGGGAAGTTTACTCTTTTAGTTTTCTCTCGTAGTGGGGATCTCATACGCCATTTCGTGTTCGTTGGGTGAATCTCCGACGTGTGTAAATTCGAATGAGAGTGTGCACATTTCGAGAGTTAAACGTCAAACGCTAAACCCCAGCGAAACGGTACATCGTTGACCACTTCGCCAATGAAAACCCCGCGGTTGAGGAATGACCACGTTCTGACAACCTCTTCCCTGTACCGGCTCGGGAGCATTTTTGCGAGCATCCGTACTGTAAAGGGAAATAATCAGCTCTCCTCCCCATTTCGCGATCGGTCACGCGACCGACGTCGACATCTGGCAGGCCGCCATGAACGGGACCTCGACGATCTCGCTGACTCAAGGCCTACTCTTCTGCGAACCCCGACACCACAATCTTCGAAGAACACATCGAGACTACCGCAAACGACAGAGCTCCCAAATCCCCTGCGTCTCTGTCTCGCAGAAGATCTACATAAAACTCACGAAACAACCCAACACACCAATGACGTTCCAACAACCACACCAATTGGCGTGAGTCGCGCTGTAGTACGGCCGCACCGCCGACCTTTCCGCATACCAGAAAAGCAGGCCTTGTTCGAAGCGGCGCTATCAGATCGATGCTGACTTGGATCCGTCAGCCGCATCTCCCAAGCTCCCTTGGACACGTCCCTTTGCTATTATCCTTGCTTGCCTGTACCATTCCTGCCGCCACCACCACCACCACCCAACCCCTCCTCTGCGCGCAAATTCACCGTCACTACATCTCTTTCCCATTTATCCCACTTGTCGTCGGAACCAGAGGGCTCCCAAGATATGTACCCCCTCCGTGCCCCCACCCGTTCGTGACAGGACGCGGGTATCTCTACTCTTCTGGAAGCGGCTTCGTACTCTGAGGCACCCAACGTTCAATATATACCAAGCTCCTTATCTACAGGCGATGGAAACCGCGAACGGGCGAACTTTGAGCATTCATTCCGGCCACAACACTCGACCCTTCCACCCTGTTCTCCTACACCCCCCCCTCCGAGGAGCCCGTAAACGCAGAGGTTTGAAGTTAGAGGTATCCGTACAAGCATCACCGGAATAGACTCGCCTTCTTCGCACTCATTGCCTGTGGGCCTTCTTCTCTTGCCCGACCAGACA
>Ga0307511_10003302_pt1 | contig 16599 bp, 8 predicted proteins | sample 13_EM_MG_FD_200266 | JGI IMG/M metagenome (GOLD analysis project Ga0307511, IMG submission 200266) | Populus trichocarpa ectomycorrhiza microbial communities from riparian zone in the Pacific Northwest, United States - 13_EM | ecosystem: Host-associated > Plants > Roots > Unclassified | place... | reverse complement strand
TTTTTATTCAAAAAGACATCTTACTAATAAAAAAGACAAGTTTTTGTAACAACAAAAAAACACATTAATATGAAAATGAAAAACACCTTTTATGGATTGATTAATTTCTGTAATTTGAAAAAAAAAATCATTTCTTTATTTCCCTGAAATATATTGCTTTTGTATTTTGTAATTTGCCATTGAAATTACACATTACAGCATTCTAACTCAGGAGGCAACAAAAACCAGAGCCAGAGCTAGTGTGCCACGACCACCTTGTAATTAAAACAACTCGAAGGACGATGGGAAAATAATATAAAAAATACATTTTCCCATGCTATAAACTCAAGAAGAAAGGTATTCCAAGTCACAGAATCTTGGCATCTAATACAGCACATGATTAGAAATCTAAAGAAATAAAAGTTTTACAAACTTTATCAAAATCGATACTGCTGATAATGCAGTGTTAAGTTCATGCACCAGTAACCTGATAAGGGCAACCTCTGATGATATCACCGACGCTTGTACAAACAAGGTTTCAACTCAGGCCATTCAATTCCTTTTCTTGTCGAAGTTTCTTTTTCCTATAAACAATGGTGAACAGATTAGTCATGCAAATGAACTATTATACTGCTTCTCAAGCAGACAAGTCAAGTGCACAAAAATCAGACTGACATAATCAATCCAGGTTGCGACTGACCTTTTTCTGGAAATATAGCAAAACAAACATTTTGTTTGAGAAATCCTGCACATAATTTGCATCAGTAAGCATTCTACTAAAGAAATCCATTTATAAAAGTAGATGGAGGAACATATAAAGACCTTTAACGTTGAGGTAAATCCTAGATCAGATATGGACTTTGAAAACATTTTTGGGTCTGCTCCTCCAGTGTTTGGATCCAATCTGCTTTTTACTTCTGCTATCAAAAGCCACCCACTAAAAGAGCAGATGTAAGTTGCACCATTAGTTTATAAGAGAAGAAAACGACAAACAGACGATAATCCAGAAGCTTCAAACAAGCATCGAGGGCAGACCTGGGCTTCAGAACTCTGTGCGCTTCCTCAAGGTAACTTGGAAAGTTAGTCCCCATCAATGAGAGGCAAAAGACAGCAACGTCTATGGATGAAGCATCAAGGGGTGTCTGCCAATAAGCACATTAAACAAACCAATCATAAGGGTTGTTGCAAATAGATATTCTAAGACAAAAGAGTTTAATCCCATGGAATAATTTTGAACCCAATTTCAAAATTCAAAGGCAACTTAAATACCACACATACATTTGACATATCACAAGCAATTACTGAAGGATCATTGGACACAAGATCGAAAGAGAAAACTTTATTCTTCACATTTTTTGCAAGGCGTGCATCCCCTACAACAAATGGAGCAACATTACATTGTCAAACCAACCAAAGAAACAAATCAGTGAACCGCAGATATATGTTGACAAAATGAGTATGGTAACCTAGCAATAGAAAGTGGACAGGGTAAAACCTCACCGCAGCCAAAATCAGCAACAACTAAAGAAGAGCTGCGAGCTTTTAGCCACTGTATGATTATGTTCACTGGCTGCTCGGGCCAATGTGACATCTGTTCTTGATATCCGGTATGATACTGCTCAAGAACATAAAATACAGTCAAGACAATTTCTGATATGAGAGTTAGAACATCCAAATAATTATGATTCCACTTCCGTTTACTTCCCTAGACTTGCATGTATGAGTGCAAGTACATAAATGTAAGACATTTGCATGGTGATATTAAAAAGACAGAAAAGATAAGGCATATAAAAACTATCCATGTATGAATTGCAAACTTCGAGATTAACATGTCCATGAAGCTTGATCTATTTGCAACGTTACACTATCAGGCATCTATCAGATGGACATTCTACACTGTTTTGTTCAAAAGTAGATTGAGTTATTACAAGGACTTCCATAATAACTCATTGTGACTGGCATCGAGAATAGTCACAGATAGCCAGCAACAAGCATTGTGAATTTTTGACAGAAAACAGACATGTAGAGTTTGTTTAAATTTTTTGCTTTCATCATGCTATTTTCATTCTCTCTCTTATTTTTTCCTTCTGTCTTAGTTTTCTTGAATTTATTTCCTCCTACATATATATTTAGGATTTTCATAAAAACAATAAACATATCTTGATCAATTCAACAGACCATTCAGCACTGTTTTATTCAAATCAAGAGGACTTCCACGATAACTTCGGCGTCAAGAATTATCATGAATATCCAAGAACAAGCAATTTGAACTTCAGACAGAAAAAAAAGACATGCAGTGTTTTTCAAATATTTGCTTTTGTCATACTATTTTCTTTCTCTTCTCATCCCATCTCATGTTTCTTGAATTTGCTTCCCAGAAGAGAAAGCCTACAGTGCTCTCTAGTTTCTACTAAATTCTACTCTCAAGGTTGGAAGGGGAAAAACTCATTATGCGCTTCTGATGTAGAGAAATTCATAGAGTTAAACCTATTCAATGGAGATGCATGTTATGCGTTCAGTTGAAAAATCAAAGTTGAGACCTTGAAATGATTGAATATGGTAAAATTAATGTACTAATAAATGTGAATTTCTCCAAAACTATAAGATATAGTAGTTGGACAACGAAAAAGAGAAACCAACAAACAAGAACAGAAACTAGATAGATGGAGGGTTGATTTTGGAACAAACAAAGGCTACCATATCAAACAACGATGGGTCTTCTTTAAAATAGTCGAGAGCTTCATCTCCACTGAGAAAAGTGAAAAAAAAAAAGAAGAAGAAACCATCAGCAAACATCAAAAAATTGTTTAAAATAAAAAGAAAAACCCCAATTACTAGATGAAAAAAAAAATTACGTGCAAGTGTAGAGCTTTTCATTAATCATCCTGAAGTGGCCACCTGATAATCTTGCTCGCATCTGCTTTTATACAGCACAATCCATTCTATCAGAATTGAGATTTCCATACAACACACTTAGATAAAGAAAGAAGAAGAGGGAAAGAGAGGGACCTTGTCGAGAAAATTAGAGGATGACTTTGATATTTTCGAGGAGGCAGAAGCCATATTTTGAGGTTTTCCATGTTTTTCTCTCTTGCGTTTTGTGCTCCTTGTTTCCTTCATTGCTTTGCTGTTGGTCTTCTTCTAAAACCCTTTCAAGCTCACACCTTCAGACGGACCTTGTTATTTCTTTCTCAGAGGTAGAGAAGGGAAAGGAGAGCTACAGGGGTCCTCCTGACCTGGCTGTAAGAAGCCCATTATAGATTCCACTAGTGATATTAATTTCGGCCCACTAGATTGTCCAGGCCCAGGTTGTCTTATGGAACCTTTCGATTTTTTCTATTATTATTTCAGTGTTCGTACTTTTAATTTTATTATTTGAATGTTTAAATTATTACTTTTATTAATTAATTAATCCTATTAGATTTTGTTATATACAAATTGTTAGTATAATTATAAAATAATTAGTTAAGTTATTGAGTGATAAAATAAATCGTTACGATATAATAAATAAAAATAATTAATTATTCATTACTTTGAAGAGACTGTTGTAATTGTAATATCTTCAAATAATTATAAAATTTCTCATGTTTTGATACAAAAAGATAAATATCTATTTACTCTTTTTAATTTTCCATATATATATATATATATATGCTATATATTTTATAATATTTGATCAAATAAACTATTCTTCAATTAACTTTCTATAAAAGAATTCACAAAATTTTATTAAATTCATATTTTCTTAATAAAATTATAATATAATCTTATAATTTAAATTCAAAGTTAGAACTACAAAACTCTAAATTCATAAAATAAAATGAACTTTTTTAAAATCCCTTTGTCTATGCTATTATAAGATTTCATTTCACATGCAGAAATTTTCTGTTTTTTCAGGACAATTTTTTTTAACACAAAGAGTTCATCCTCTCACAAAACCTATTTACCTATTATTCATAGGTGATTTTTTAGATCCCTAAAATTTATATTGGTTTACACTTTGGTCGCTAAACTTTATTTATTTTTAATTTAATCATTTGAAGTTAAGTTTTCATGGTTTTATGCACTGAAATCTTGATGCAAGACCGGAGAGTAAGAATTCTATAACCGACAACAAGATTAACAAAAATTTCTAAAAAGCTAATCAGAAAGCGAATAAAAACTATGACATAGATTATTTGAATTAGAGAAGCAAATTTTGACCCGCTGATTATAAGAATCAAGAAACATAAGTATAGAAAGAACGTCACAAAGTCAAAATTCTTTTATAAGTTCGATAAAGTTCATAGAAGAACCAAAAGTAAGAGTTTTGTTCATAAAACACACTGGTTTATTAATCACTTACTTACCGAAACTTTCAGCTCAAATTTAACTTAAATAGTCTCAAAAAGTAATCTTAATGTACCTTTTAGGTTGTAAACCAAAGGCCTAAATAAAACCCAAATCAATAAGTTACTGAAAAATAAACACAAGCTTATGGTTTATCTTGAAACAACTCAAACCAAAAATAAAATACATAAAAAACCAGATTTGGATTCTTTGAATATTTGGACTTTTTAGTCCTTGTAAAATAAGGATTCAAACCTATAAATAATAAATAAAACCCAGTTGGAACCCAAGAGTTGCCTTCTAAGCCGTCACTTGCATTTAATGGTTGAAAAACAACCTAAAATCAACCCAAACTGAATTGCCCAATGTGTTATTATCCAGACCAAATTTGGTATGGTCCAAACCAACTTTGAACTTATTTAAACATGCTAAAGAAATAGTAACCCATAAGCCATAATGAAATTGAACCATGCCCAATCCAAATCGTAATGACTATGGACTAATGACAAATCTCTTCTTCATGATTTCCTTTATTTCCTTCTATGTTTCAACAAGCCTCTATAGATTTCTCTTCTTACTCAGAACAAGCTAATCCCACCAAATTATAGTATAATTAATGAACTAAAAACAATAAGTTTTACATTCACCACCTCTGAATATTTGTAACAATAGAAAATCAACTTCACATTTTTCTCACATTCTAAATATGCATCTGGATCATTTCTATTATAAAAAGCAGGAGTTTTCATCTTGATGCTCTTTAGGTTTCTATCCAAACCATCACAGATCCCAAAATCACACCTAACCCCTTATACATGTTTGGCCAAAACCTTTCATCATCAAAAACCCTTTTATTGCTAAAATCTTCCACCTTAGCTGAATGAAGCCTACTCAAATTTATTTGCATCTCCATTCTCATTCTCGCTAACATACTCATTTACAAATGTGGAAACCCGTCTTAACAACATTTTGTAATTAGTAACTTGTAATGGTGGTCTCTTTTTCATATTATCAATCCTTGTTTTTTATTGATCTAACCAATTTGTGACCTCGCTAAACATCAACTGTATTTACTCTAACTATAGTTGCATGACCTATAACACAAAAGAATTATCGAGCTTCCCCTCCTTTTATGGTGATTAACTTTTGGATAACATATTCATATCTATAAAATAAGTTAGTAATAAGAAAAATAAAATTCCTTGCACATTTCCTTATGTTTTTACACTTAAATAAATGTCGATCTACTCAAGTTTATCTTAAATTCTTTCTTTTCAAGATAATATGCTCTCTTTTTTCACCCTTTCCCTCTCGAACTCCCCTATTTAACTTTTTAAATAACTAAACAAAATAATCAATAAAATTCAGATTGAAAAGTTCAACCTAATGTATTCAATCAATGAAAACAATCAAGGAAAATAAGATACAAACAAGTAATAACGTTATAAAATTATGAAATCAATAATAAAACATATGAAACAAACACTATGAAATCAAGAATTAGACCCAAAATCAATACTAGAATACATACCAAACTGATTGAACCCAATCTATACAAATTTTCTCAAATGTGTTTCAAATAAATACTCATTAAACTATTACCAAAATAACAAAATTTTCTAACAAACCAAGAGTGTATATAATTAATCTAATTTGCTCGAAACTTTTAGATACTTATCAATCCAAAACCAAATAAAAAATTTAATGTCAAACCTAATTTAGTTTTAGAATTCTTCTAACAACCCAAATTTACCATAAGAAATTCTTAAATACCTAATTTAGACAATTTCTTAACAATCTAATTCTAACAGCCTACTTTTATGATTTTCATTTTTTAAAAAAAAAAATTCTTAATAAAAAAATTTGAACATAAATAACCCTTTCTTTTTATATATATATATATATATATATATATATATTAGAACCAAACATAAATCAAACAACAAAGAAAATTAAACAAACAACTTGACAAAAAACCAATTGAACTAAAACAATATGGACACTAAACATTTATAAGAAATTAAGACTAAACACAAAAGATTGATAACACTTGATTTTAAAGCATTACTTTGATACCAAATGATGAGAACCCGGAGGGTAATAACCCTTGAAGCCATATCAAAATTAACAACAATTCCTGAAAAGCTAAAATCATATTTCAAATAAAAACTTTGACTCAAAGATTACCCGAATAAAAAAACTAAAAGTATTGGATGGATTTTTGTCCTATTGATTATAAGAATTAAGAATAAGAAGTATAGGAAAAGCGCCACAAAGTAAAAATTCTTTGATAAGTTCGATAAAGTTCACGGAAGAACCAAAATCAAGAGTTTCGCTCATAAAAACACACTGGTTTATTAATCACTCCACTACAAAACATTTAAGCTCAAATTTAACTTAAATAGTCCCATAAAGCAACCATAATAGACCTTTTGGGTTGTAAACCAAAGGCCTAAATAAAACCCAAATTATTAATAAGTTGCTTAAAAATAAATACATGTCTATGGTTTTTCTTAAAACAAACCAAACAAAAAATAAAATACATAAATAACTAGATCTAAATCCTTTGGATATTTGAACTTCCTAATCCTTGTAAAATAAGGATTCAAACCCATAAATAGAAAAGAAAACCTAGTTGAAACCCAAGAGTTTCTGCCTAAATTTCTACTTGTATTTGATGGCCTCAATCAACCTAAAATCAGCCCAATCAAACTGCCTAAGCTGCAATTGTCCAGACCAAATTTGGTCTCGTCCAAACTAACTCTGAATTGATTTAAACAAGATGGAAAAACATTAGCCTATAAGCCACAACAAAACCAACCCATGCTCAATCCAAACTGAACCAAAAACCTTATAAATAAGTTGAAGTCCCGTGAGTCACTATGAAGCTTAACCTAAACCAAATCTCTAAGAAATTTTGGTTTGATGTGCACTTTCATTGGACACTATGGAAGCATATTTGGATCACATCAAATCCATTTTGATGTTTTTCTATTGCTTACTTGATTTGTCATTAAATGTTTTGATGTTAAATGAATGACCCTTATTTTATGAAAATGAATTTTAACTTATTGTTAAAAAAATTAAGATATGAAGAACCAAAATTGACATTAAAAAAGAAACAAAGCCTTGTTCCATAAAACAAGGGCACAAAAGTTCCCTTTAATACCTCAAGTTTTAATTTTATTTTTTTCATATTTTATCCTTGTTCTTGTAGGTTGTTATGTTTTGACCCCAAACTTCATTTTATAATGTTTGAGTCCATGAAGGTTGAGAGAGTAAAGAAAAATCATTGACAAAGTTAAGGAGATAGAAAAATACTGGATGATTGAATTATGACCACCAATAATTTTGATTTTGTTATTTATAGATTTTGTTTTAAGAGAGGAACTCAAAGAATGTGGTTTTAAACTTTGATAATGCAAGAAAAAATACATCATCCTTAATTTTTTTAAAAAAGTTTTGATTTCATTTTAAGTTTTAGGCTGATTAAAATGTATTTTGTAATTGAGAATAGGGTTTTAGAGGTCCATATAATGTTCTTGGGTGAAAAAAAGGTTGAAATTAGGATTTTTTTGTGGTCCAAAATCTTGTATCCTGATTTTTAGTAACTGACACATCTAGTGACTAGAAAATGTTATAAGTAAATGACGAGTTATCTGCTATCTTAAAAAAAAACTAACTTGGACTCTAAAGCCAAAATGTGTGGGCCTACGTTACACACTTAAGCAGGCTTGCAATACAAGCTCCAACATGCATGAGCTTTAATGCTTCATGGGTTGATTCTCTAAGCCCTTCTCTTTTGTTTTTTTACATATTAAAGTAAAACCATAATTAGATAATTAATTGCAATGATATTTGAAAATTAATCAATTATTTCATATTTTTATATAATACTTTATTTTTTTATGGTTATATATAAAACTTATATACACAGGTTTTATAAAAAAAACTAGCTCATAAATAATCAATGAGATTTTTTTGTATCAATTTTACCCTCAAACTTTCAGAAATTATCATTAAGAAAATTCATTCAATTTTAAGGTTTTCTATATATATTTCTCTCTAAATTGTATTTTTTTTTTAAGAAAACCACATCATTTTGTAGGGACTTGATGTATATTTTTGCTAAGTGATTCTAATCGAAGTCCTTAATTAAGAAATCAAAATAGCTTTGTAGTAAAATTAATATAAAAAATAGTTTAGGTGCAAAGATGATAATACCCTAATAGTTTGATGGTATATTTGATGTTTGCAAAAAAAAAGTTATCCATCTTTGACTCTATGAGCCTGAAGGATAGAGAGAGATTACCTGCAGTATATATTGCCATAGCGTGTAAATTGTCCGAACTCTACAAAGAAAGATCACTCCAAGATGAGAAATTGAGCAATTCAAAGTTTCTTTCTATCCTGCAGTGCAATGGCATTGACTATCAGACATACCTTTCAGTTTCGGACAAGCACCACCATTGTCGAAAAACATAAGTTCTTGATGTGTGTGAATCACACATATATAGATTTTGTAGCCTGTCCAAAATATCTATATATGTGAGTCGAAAAACATAAGTCATAGGGTCCTGGGTGCAGCTTCAGATGACATAAGCTAACTACGGGTTCTGTGATTGAGATTTCTCGACTTCCAGAATATATTCTTCAAACAAAAGGTGCAAATACTGAAATATTTTTCAACTACATATTATATATGTCCACTCGATTTAAGATGCTGATGCTTCAGTTTTTTTTTCCTGTGCAGTGATGGATGAATGAGGTGGTTAGCAAGGTTGGAATGAACTTCTCTGCAGGGCATTCATTCACATGTATCTGGGAGATGATCCCTTTGACAAGGATGCCATAGAAAAATCTGGGCTGTCCTTGCTTTCACTGTTCTAATCACTCAGTGGAACACTTTGCTGGACATACAGGAATAAGGTTCGAGTCCACTACCAAGCGACTAAGCATTGGTTCAATAAGAACAAGTATCTGGTGAGATTGTAGCTGATTCCATAATCAAATCCAAGTCAATCCCCACCCTTTGATGATAGTGCATATACTTTTCATGAATTTGATGTTTCTAATTTTAAGATTTCAAGAAATTTATAACAATTTCTGTATCACAACCATGGCATCACCCACTCTTAAATTTAACTATATCTTACATGGAAATTACTAGAAAGGCACATCACCTCATCACACTTAGGCAACATAAAAATATCTTGTTGCTCAATAATGTGACAGTGTGATCCCAAAATGATAAGCCACCATAGCAGTTTGTTTAATCTCACTCTAGATATATCCTAAAAGACACGAGGGGCAATATACAGAAAAGCAAGAGCATCCATATTGTACATTAAATAAAACAGTTGACATTGCTAACAAGAAACCTTCACTTAGCCCATGAATGAGATCAGTGAAAGCCATATAGAACCCTTCGAGGATCCAATTGACCACTGCAATAACTTGATGACACAGTAGAGAGTTCTTGGTAGCCCTTCCACTCCTCAAAAGGTTTCAAGGCAATTGGGGTTTCAATAGAAGCTGAATCCACGCACAACATGCTTTTGTAGTCTTCATCCCCCATATCTGGGAGAGCCTTGGCCTTTCTGTCCCAAGGATTCCACATAACTGCGTGTCAATCATGTAAAAAATGTAAGTAACACAGTGAGTGGTTAGGACCGCGGCAACTTGAAAGTTCAGCCACACAGTTAGAACATCAAGAAAACATTTTAGAACCTGCATCTGGCATCCCATCTTTCCGCAGTACAAAGGTTCTCTTTTTTTCATGATCTATGATGGCAATCTTTGAGGGGGTGCTCAAATATACCCTGTCAACCTAAAAATGACTTAATTTTAGTAGAAAAACATAGGAAAAAGGTCATGCTCCAACACATGGGAATTCAAATAAAAGAACAAAGTTGAAACTCATGAAATCACAATTCATTCGGTGGCTAGAAATTTCAATTATTAGTCTACGCAAAAGATTCAAATTCAAATTGACAGTAGAAGAAAATAAAGCATAGTACCTCGCCATCAAAGGTAATCGCATCTGCCTGCTCAGTGAACCTTTCTTTGTGCATTAGATTATCTAAGTAATCAAGTGTCTCCAATCCCTCGACACGCACTTCGCTGCAAATGAAACAGCATCATGCAACCCTCTGAAAAGAATAGCAATGTAATATCTACCAAATTCATGTTCTGCCAACTCCCTTTAAAATGAGAAAAAAAAGCATGCATGTTGATAGCAAAAACATATAGATTACAGAAATATGCACAATTCAGAATGAATAGGACTGGAATTATGAGGGAAGGGGCACCAGTCACAAACTTTAAGTCTAAGTCATTGCAAACGAAGCAATTGCTTTAGAATTCATGAGACAAACCAGTCACAAACTTTAAGTCTAAGTCATTGCAAACGAAGCAATTACTTTAGAATTCATGAGACAAACCTGATATCTGATACAGATAAGTAGTTACGCAGTGCAAAAGTGAAGGAGAAGGGCCTGTTATCTGTATTTCTCACACGAGATATCAAAGTGAGCTTGCTAGCACTGAGAGTGATACGAAGCCGCAGCTCAAAGCTGCAGAATACCATGAGATTCATAAGTTCATCCAATTGATGATACCCTTGGACATGTAGTCTTATTTTGTAAGGGTTAAAAATTTGCAAGCATACCTTTTAGGCCAGGTTTTCAGATCCTCTTCTGTGGACTTCAATATCAGATCCACTGATGACTGATTGTTTGTTGGAGGCAGAGGTGAAGGGTCATTGTCCAATGACCACAATTTGTTCCTTGCAAACCCATGTCGCTCCAATGAACCAAGATTCCCTAACTGAAATTGCAGCATGGACTAAGAAATATAATCTCAACAAGGACAAAATGATACGATTCTGCTTCGTTCCTTAGATCTCAAACCTGTTGAAAGCAGACAGGAATGCCTCCCCCGATGGCTTTTGGTGGCTTCCAAATTGCCTGCTAAGAAAATAATGCCTCATAAACAAGATATTATGGAAGTTATAGTTGTATGTAGCTTCTATACAGTTAATAACTCAAACAATGGTATGCTAGTTTGAGAGCAACTCGAGGTTTGCCATTTTTAATAAGAACAGCAGAGCACTAATGGCTAATGAGTAATGAAAAAAAAGTGTGGATTGCATATGTACCAAGAGAAATAGAACTAATGGAAAATGACGACCGGATAGCTACAGAACAAAACAGTTCAAAATACATTAAGCTTCTATCTAGTATTTGTCCTTTCTTGCGGTGATAGATTGAGATAAGCCAGCTAATTCTTTTACCATCATGTTGCCATGGTTGCTAGATCAAAGTTAAGCTATTATTCAAAAACTGCTGGAATCAACTGGTTTATTAATTGCTAAAGAATCTCAAGGCTCAACTACCTTGGACATGTACGAGAACAAAGTGAAGGCCAACATCCAAATCAATAGCATAGCTATCAAAGATTGAATTATCGATAGTGTAATATCCAGAAATCAGCAACTTGTCATTCCTAGAATCTAAATAAGGTTCACATGAAGCTTAAATATATCGGTAGTCTCAGAAGTAGTTAAACATGCAAAAGAAGAACTGCTCACCTTGCTGCTCATAAAAAGTAGTTCCTCTCTTCGTTCATTCTTCCATGAAACAACCTGCCCGCCATACAAAAGCACCTGAAACCATTTTTCAGTGAAGAGTTCTTTAGTGCTGAAGTTGACTCAATTCATTTTTTGCAAGTTGGTAAGAGGAACTTCAATATGTTTGATGGCTTAACCGAAATCCTACACCCGTGCAAACTATCTGTTCATGTGTACTGGGTAAGGTTCACGCATACAGCCCTAGAAGAATTCTTTCACTATGTGAAATTAGAACTCAACACAGCACAAGGTGTTTATCCCGGCCCAATCTATCCTAAGCCAACCCCTAATAGTAAACTTTTTTCCATTTCTTTGTGTTATTCCAGTTATGATTGCTATTTTTTTTTTTAATATCACTTTCAAGATTGCATATTTTAAAGGATATGAAAAGTGAAGATTGCTGCTTATTCAACTGAAATTCATTAATTTAATTACTCAATTATTTTACTCCTGCTTATCCTGATCTTTTTTTTTTCATTTTTTTGAAAATGGTTTAACATAATTCACTGCAAAGTATCTCTTACTTACCATAATTAATTGTTAATAATCATGCCTACACCAATTTCAATTTCTGTCTTAGATTACAGAAACATCACCTACAAGTAACCAAGAAAAAGTAAAGAATAAACAAGAATTCAAGGAGAAAGGGTAATTACCTCAGCAGAAGAGCCAGTAGGGTCAGTCAAAAGAATCCTTGGCAGTCCATCAGCATCATGAACCATATTCAACGGCATGGGTTTCAGCCTCAACCTTTCCCTTAGGCTACTCACTATTGGGTTCACTTTCCCTTTCTTCCACTCCAGCTATAACACCCACAGAAGGGAAAGGACAAAAAATAAAGAAAATCTCACTCACCACCACAACAACAAGAAACCAGAAACCAAGCTAACATAGCAGACACAGAGAGAGAGAGAGAGAGAGAGAGAGAGAGAGGGAGGATAAGAATATAACATGGCAAAGTGGGATAGCATAATAAAAGAAAGAAAACTTACGTTTATTGTTGTAGTAGTAGCTGCTGAGATTTGTTAAACTAATAATAGAAGATTTGTAATCGGCTTCGAGTACAAAGAACAGCCCACCAACTCTCAGTTCATGACAAGTTCATATATATATATATATATAAAGGTCAAAGGTAAGGGCCATTAAAGAAAATACCATATGCTTCTTCTCTCTAATCTCTATGTGTGCGTGTGAGGGAGAGAGAGAGATAGAGAGATGGGAGGATGATGGGGACCTTGGTGAAGAGAAGAGAAAAGGATAGCCAAGGAAATGAAGCCAACTAGTTCACTTTTGTCATTGGATACTCTGTTTCGTTCATGTCTCTGTCAGTTAGCCAGTATTGCTGTGTTTTCTCTCCTTGTCTTGTTTTTTGTTTGCTTCCCCACCTTGGACTTTATGTGCACAAAATTCACTCTAATTGGACGAGTATTAGCCGTCTGATTTTGATCATAATTTCATCCCACGTATAAAATAATATATATATATATATATAAAAAACTAAAAGAGAAAGAAGATTCATCGTATAGTTAAACATGTAATTACCAATTTGCTCTTCTTAAAAAATCAATGTTCCTGGGGTCGAGATAATTTTTATTTTTCAAGGTTTATTTTTTATTATTATATTGCTTGGGGTTCAAATTGTCTTTTCCTTTCTTGAGTAAAGTGAAATGAATAAAAAGTAAAAATTTTAAACCCGGCATCTACGTCTTTTTAATCCTTTTATTTTTTAAGTAAACTAAAATGGCTTAATTATTTTAAAAGCAAATTTTTTAAAACTCTTATTTAGGTTTTTTTTTTTATCTTTTCATTATATTTTATTTTGTTATTATCAAGTTTGAATAAGAATAATTTAGTATTTTTAATAAATAAAAAATATTATTTAAATAAAAAATAGTTGGTACATGAGAGGCGTACATGTTCTTATGGCTGCATGTGCAGCGTCTCTCAACGACCAAAAACTCTCTTTTGTTGTATTATTGAAATCTTCAAGGTGTTTTTTTTTTTCCAGTAGGGTGGTGTGTGGCAGCGATGGTGAGATGGTTTGTCGGTGGTAGGTTTCCCCCCTCTATTCTCTCTCCTCCCATCGAAATTCGTGGCAGCCATTCAAAATTTTCGACTTATTCCTTTATTTATTGGCATTTCAACTTCGATCTTTATTCTTTTGATTTTTAATTTTTGTTCTTGACTCTTTTGTAAAATTTAATTTGTTTTTAATTTCACCATTCAAACACAATTTGTGATATATTATTTTTTTTCAATTTGATCCTCATTCTTTTGATTGTTTTTTTTGTACTTTTGTTAAATTGATTTTTCTTTTTAATTTAACCCTTCAATAAAAAATTTGTAGTTGTTTTCTAATTTATTTTTTATTTCAACATTGATCTTCATTCTTTTAATTGTTATATTTGGTTTTGGATCCTTTTACATAATTGATTTTTTTTTCCAATTTCATCCTTCAGCATTTGATTGGTTGAAAATTGGGTTTCATGATTTATTTTTAAATATGGTGCTTCTGGCCTAATAACTCGGGTCACATGTTTGAAAAATTAATGTGGGTCAACATTACTTTTTATGTTATACGTATTTTTTTTTTTTACTTCATCATTCAACATTGTATGTTTTTTTTAATGGGCTTCGTGGTTTTTCTTTATTTTTTTTCTATCAGATTATCCTGATTTCATGATCTATGTCGCGAGCTTGATGGATTAACTCAGTTTGGCTTGACTCTTATTACTCAGGTTACAGGTTTGTCATGCTAACTCGGGTTGACTTGGACTGGTTTGTTTTTGTTAATTTTTTACTCAATTTTGTTCTTTTTGTAGTTAATAGGATAAGAATTGAGTTATATCATTTTTTTCACAGTTATCATGATCATTTTTTTATTTGATTTATTTGTTATTGTTACTTTTTTTTTTATCATCTAGTTAAAATAAAACCAACTTATTTAATGCAATTAAAACAATAATCCAAGTTGAAGATTTTTCTTTCAAATTTAAAACATGTGTGCAGCACATTAATATTATTTTTTTACAAAAAAAAAAGTCTGACCCTGCATCTTAGCATGGGTACACATCTAGTTTGGCATTATATATCATCCGATTTGATTTCATCCAATTTTTATTTGGGCGCAATCAAATCAAGATGGATAAAATACAATCCAGTTTGATTAGATTGGGGTAAGATGTAGAGGTGTACATGGGGTTCATTTAGTCCACCACTCACCATTTTTTTAAAACCTTTTATTTTATTTAATGGAGTTGTTATTATGATTTTATGCATGGATTTGAAGTTTAAATCTTAATTTGTGGTTTTATAATTCATTGATGGATATGTAGTTTGTCGTTTAAAAGTCTGTTTGTTTTGTATAAAATATTTCATACAAAAGTATTTTTTAGATTTTTCTATATTTGTTCCTAAAAAATATTTTTTTGTATTTGTTTCCTGTAAAATAGATCAATGAAAAATATTTTATAATCGACTTTTAAACTTAGTTCATTTGCTGAAAAATATTTCCAACTCATGAAGTTCAGTAAAAATATTTTACAAATAGTAATTCACTTATAATATCGATCAACTATTCCAACCACCACTACCATCACCTCATTACTAGCGCCATCTCCTTCACCACCATGATCATCTCACCACTACCGCCATCAAACCACAACCGTCATCTCACCCCACCTCCTCATTTACTATTGTCATCTCACCATAACTTCTACCACTATCTCACCACCATTACCATTGAAAAACATTTTTCAGAAAAGCATTTTTCAAGCCAAACATTGAAAAATATTTTATATGAATAATATTTTACGGAAAGATATTTTACATGTAAAATATTTTCTATTTGTTAAATATTTTATGAGAAAAATGGACCTTAAGTTTATATTTTTTTTCTTAAAATTGATTCAATATAAAAAATATAGATCGAGTTGGGCACCTGGTTGAAGTGGGACGGAAGTTTATTTTTTTTAATATATATTTCTACTTTAATTTTTAAGAATTTCTAGAATTTTATACTTTATTTAATTAGACAAGTGGTTTAAATGGAAATGACTAACATCTCAAATTGCATTTTTATTTTATTTTATCTTTATATTTAATATTATTAATCTTTATTAATTTCTATCAGCATTTTTGTCAATAAGATAATGAAATAATACAAATTTGACGACTTTGGCTTTTTCCCTGGAGCTCTTCTTGATTCTTTTGTTTGAAGGGTTTTTTTTTATAATTAATAAATCTTGTTGATAGATAAAGTGGTAGCAACTATTCCAATGATACAAATTAAAGGATGCAAGGCATGTAGGACACTATAAAGTTCCTTTGCTCATTTCTAATTTTGAAGAAATTTCTTTGTTTGACTTTTTGAAGAGAGAATTTTGCAAGGTGATTGTCTCTTGAAAGGGCAAAGTGTGCATGTTTCTTATCTCAAGTAAAGAGAGATTAATTGAGGCAAGTTTTAATGATTCTTATGAAGAGATTTTGTATCATGTCAAAAATAAAGAATATTTATTTTGATAGCTATTTTCCACCACCATCGAATGTTTCTTATGTCAAGTAAAGAAAGATGGTAGGCAACTTTATAATGTAAGGGAATTTTTAAGGTAACAATGAGATCGTAGAAAATCTCACAAAGATTAAGCCTTTTATAAATATGG
>Ga0307511_10003301_pt1 | contig 16601 bp, 12 predicted proteins | sample 13_EM_MG_FD_200266 | JGI IMG/M metagenome (GOLD analysis project Ga0307511, IMG submission 200266) | Populus trichocarpa ectomycorrhiza microbial communities from riparian zone in the Pacific Northwest, United States - 13_EM | ecosystem: Host-associated > Plants > Roots > Unclassified | place... | reverse complement strand
TGGTACCGGTGAAAACACCCGACAAGACATAGGTGGATATGGCAGGTGGGACAAGTCCAAAAGGTAACTGGTATCGGCTGTTCTGCTGAACGAGGTTGGATGAAGTACAAATTGTTTTAAGAATTCCGTCATCAGAAAATACCTTCATTGGGTCCCATGTACCCTCAGGAAGAAGGCATGTTGCAGCATGATGCCCAAGGCCTTTCAAATTCGTGAATGGGCTACAGTTGACTCAGGATCCGACATTTTTACTGTATCTGATGTGCACAATGATTCTCAAAACATACCCCGTAAATTAGGGCTGCCGTCCTTTGCAAATTTCTTCGCCACCAAATTCTAGCAGCAAAACAGCATGGCTGTGAACCCGGCTACATCCGAAAAAAATGCCCCGCCCGCAGCGAGTTAAGGGGTAGCAAGGGTAGACTATAGCTAACCTTCCGAACCGGGTAACCAAATCGTAGTCTCGATCCAGCTCAGAACTCCAAAAACCTCCTTATCTCGGCCAAAGCGCACGCAGGGCTGAATCGCCATGTAGGTTTTGAGCACCTGCAACCCCATAAGGGAAATGCACACAAGAGCCAAAAAAAATCCAAAAATGAAATTCCGCACCGGGGAGTCGAACCCCGGTCTCCGAGGAGCTTCCACCCTTTGTGAGAGGAATGAAAGCTCGGTATGCTAGCCGTTACACCAGTGCGGATGATTTATAACTGACGGGAAAGTTAGCGCTATATAAACCTACTATGTACTGGCTTTACATAGCGTGCCGTTCCCGTATTATACAGTATAATCATTGAACTCTAGAAGCCCAGGCGTGCGCCCGTGGTAGAAAATTCTCACCTATTTCCGAAGCCTATGAACCAAGTCTACTAAGTCTCTAGGATTTGTGATCGACTACGACAAAACAGTGACTAAGATACAAGAACTGTTTTTGTTTTTTTGGGTGTTTTGTGTTAGGTTTGCGTTTAGTCACTCATCAACTCTAGTGAGTAGGTTGGTTACACACGCATTGTCAGGACTCCTCAACTCAAAATAAGAACGCTGAACTCTATAGCTGAACGAGTTTGATATCTCTTGTTCCTTGTTTTTCAAGGCACGGTTGAAGCATCGTCTGTATACCCAGTTACGGATTTGAGTGTGAGCACTAGTTTGAGTAATTGAGTGTACGTATTTCTATTTGGAGAGGACAGCATGGTCATAGAGCTACTCTTGCTGAAGTAAGTTATAAACGACCAGAGCTATCGTACAATTTTTCTCTCATCCATCTAAAGATTACAAACAGTTTACACCCCTTCGAGAGGTGTACAACAACCCTACAGTATACTTCCCTTGATATCTACTTTTACGCTTCAAGTCCTCACGCTGCAAATTGCGGAAGCTCAAATAGCTCCGTCCGCTCTGAACATCTACTACCTCTTGATTCCTTGATAACCTGGTAAGCTGTCCCCATGGTCTACCCAGATATCCGCATTTTGGTAGCCTTTGTGTTCGGAAGTGATTGGGCTGATATTAATGCCCGCATAGAAACAATATATACATTTGACGTCTGATCAAAGTATTCAGTAATGAGTGTGATTACTCTTGAGGAACCTAACATCCATTTAGCGCTGAAAATGTCCATGTCTGACCTTCTAGGGGATCTCGGCGAATCACTTTCGCTCGAATCAATCTGCCCCGATTCACTTTGGCCCGGTTCTTCTTCTGAATCCCCAAAGAGCGAATCTATGGCAAAGACACATACGGTAGAGTCGATAGAAGAAGGCGCAGCACATTATCCTGGTGAATACGATGGGCTCACACTTGAAGATATTACTCCCAGTTCTACACCCTTTACTGGTGAGCACTACCAGCCCACGGAAACCCAAAAGGGTGAAACCATGGCAAAACAACCTATGGCAAATCCAGCAGAAGAAGGTTCGGTGCCCCATGCCGATGAATTCGATAGGCTCCTACTTGCAGATATCACTCCCAGTTCTACGCCCATTATTTGTGAATACTACCAGCCCACGGGAGCCCAAAAGAGTGAAATCGTGGCAAATCCACCTATAGCAAATTCAGCAGAAGGAAGTTTGGTGCCCCATGCCGATGATTTCGATAGGCTCCTACTTGCAGATATTACTCCCAGTTATACGCCCATTACTAGTGAATACTATCAGTTCACGGGAACCCAAAAGAGTGAAAACATGGCAAAACCACCTGTGCCAAACTCGGCAGGAGAAGGTCCGGTACCCCATGCTGGTGAATTCGATAGGCTCCTACTTGCGGATATCACTCCCAGTTCTATGCCCTATACTGGTGAATACTATCAGAATATTGCTATGCCTACCATCGAAGCTAGAAATGAACCTTTAATTTCCAATGAGCACCCTAGCCCGAATCACAAAAAATCCGACCAGGCACTGGAGCCAGCAGGCCACCTGCTTACCTCTTCACATTCAACCTTAAGGGCTCCGCCGAATGTCCTAGGGAAGAGGAAAGAGAGAGAGCAACCAAAAACCAAAAAGCAAAAGAGATTTAGAGGTGCCCTCCGCGGAAGGGATTATCCATTGCACGAGAATGACTATAGTTATGTGGATGCACCTTCCCAGAATATGGACAATGGCTACTGGAAGTGTATGGCTTTGCGGTATGAGGAGAAAGCCTCTAAGGTACTGAAGAAGTCGCAGGAAGATGGAAATACCTTGCCTCCAGGGGCTTCCCTTCGAGCACGAGCTGAGGTGCCTGGTCAATCGCACAAAGAAGCTAGCCTCGACTTCTGGTACAGTGAATATGTGCATGTTGTAGGGGTACTTCAGCAGCTCGATGTTGATGTTGAACTGGAGAAGCGTCGGAAACGATCCCCAACCCCAACCCCAATCCCAACCTTCAATCCACAACAGAACGTGCTGCTGGTTCCTCCGACTCAGTCCCAGCTGCCACAGAATATGCCCCAAGGTCTCGGTCAGCTTTATTTTATGGACCCCACATATTACAATATACACGGGGCACAGCTGTATCCTGCTATGTTCCAAGGCGGCACTGGATATCCATCTTCAGGCCAAAAAATTGCAGCACCAGTTCCGTTCAACTTTTTCTCTCAGCCTGTCATAGGTCAATATGGACAGCAGCAATAGCATCGCCTCTTCATAGCCCAGTGATTGTACGAGGCGAATTACTACTTCTGGCACCACTCATGAATGGGCTTCAGCTATCAACAAGGCCCGAGGCAAAAACATCAGTATATATACAGATACAACCGTTCTAAATATTCAGCAAGGTTTTTTGGAACAGATTTGGTGGTTAATAATTACATCTATTGATAAAACCCGAGGTGGAATTTCAATGCAGAAGACCCAGTGAGACAATCGAACAAACAAGGTGGTATTGGATGCATAAGTGAGGCCAGTGGGGGAAGGGAGGGTGGGTTTTGTTTGGAGTGAAATGGTTGTTATACTGTATTTATATATATTGCGAGATATCAAACGCTTGTCATTAGAATCAGGAGCTTGATTAGTGCATTGAAATGTGACATGTACCCCGAAATACAAAACCCAAGTGGATAGGCCAATCTTGTTAATCGATTGAGCATGATTGGGTTGACTGGACTGAACCTCGAATGGCTTATGTACTATGTGATATTACTGCCCTTTCTGAAAGAGAAATTACTATGTACACATCTCGTCTCGCTTGCGAATGTGAATTGGTTATTACTGAGCCATTCAGGTTAACAATTCCCAATATAAGTAGGCTAAGTTTTATTTCTTGAAATTTAGGACAGATCTAGCTAGGTTCTCTAGGATATTAGCGAAAAAAAAAGACGATGAGCTGTACCAATGCCGGAATATCCCTGGAAGGGAAATTGCTCCCAAAAAGTTGACGACGTCGACAAGACTCGAACTTGCGCACGCAGAACGTAAGTGATAATCAAATGTAGGCATTCTGATCACTCCCCTTAACCACTCGGGCACGACGTCATTGGTACGACACTTTCAGTCCTTGACATATATAAGCCCTTTTACAATTCGAGTCGTTACCCTGAATTTTCGGTGTTCCCGAATTGAATAACCACTTTCACATTAAAGCTAAACAAATACATTAGTCTTGGAATCTAAGTACAAAAGATGTAATACTACTAATTCCCCTTGCCATGGATAGCTGACAGTGGCACTATTCACACACTGTGTTAATTTTCTTACTAGCTAACAGTTCTGCTATGGAGTCTGGGATTAAATAGCCGCTTGAGCAAGGCAACAAATACACCCATGGCCTGTACACCCAGTGGCAGCTTAACAAAAATCCTCTGATCGCAACCTCCCATAAAGCCGTTATTCTATCCAGGACCCGAGTGCTTCTTGGATCCTGCTGGGAATAGTGCTTCTGGTTTATTACTGTTGGCACAACATGCCCCACTGGTAGCAATGGGGTGGGGCGGCTGATAGCGGCGAGAATGGCACTGCAGAATCCAGTTGGAGGGTAGATTAAATGGCAGGATGGGCGGGAGATGGGTGGATTGCCCTGGATTGCTGTGGGAGGGATCGGCGGTCAGGTGCAGTAGGTTGGAATGCCTGAACCCCTAGGTGGGTTATTATCTCACAGCCAAAAATTATCGGCCTCGACTCACCTTGCTAGAATAGCTGAAATTTAATCCTCCGAGTTCACTCCTCCACTTCCCTGCAGCGTCAGGGACTGCCATAGCCCAACACGAGGAACGCAGCCTAGGAACCCCATAGATTTGTCATATGAAGGGTTGTGCTTCTAGACAAGCGGTTATATACATGCTTCAGTTTCTGGACATATCTATCATTTCTGGGCCATAAATTGCATATAGAGTGAAGGCTTCATCCATAAGAAGTCAATACACCAACAATCCTGAAGCAAGCAACTTTATAAGGAGCCTGAGGCGGTATCATAGGTGGCGATGTGATACTAGCCCTCAAATTACCCTTTCGGGTTTCCACTGACCAGCAACCTGAAGTGGCACCACCTTGTTGGGGGCATCTACCACTTGGAAGGAAAACTATTTTAGAATAAGCCGAGCTTTAGAAGATGGTGCATGTTGGATGAAGTTGCCAACCTCGACGGGTTCGCTCTTCCATGCAAGTGGCGAGAGCCCAGGAGCGAATGACCAGATACAAGGGGTATCCAATCGAGCCGTATAGTTTACGAGCTTAGTTGGCAGTTTTTTGCTGAAAGAAGAGTGTAGCACCGTTCTTTGTATATTTTAAGGGGGGGAGAGCAGAATTTATTTGGATAGTTAGACAGTGTTTTGTGATTGTCATGTTGTTTCCAAAAGTTTTCTTAGGAGATCTGAATAAGGTATGAGACAGGAGCACAATCTGGCCGATAAATAGAGATTTGGCACTGGGGCTTCAGGTAGCTTTGTTAGCCTTCAGTAAGCGAGTGTTTTGGTGTTGGTACCGATGGGAGTAGGGAAGAGAAGAGAACGAGGGCTCTGGCTAGAGAAGGGAGGCTATAAGTATAGTCTTCTAACTCTCTGGCAGTCTGGTCATTACTTGAAGTAGCTAAATAATGCCTAAGTCCAAGTACTTTCTATGTGGGCGAAAACCGCAAGGCATGACCAGTGGCAGGAATCAGCAAATGATAAATTGATCCCACTTGCCCGGCATCGCTCTCTACGGGAGGTGTTGCAACCAGACTACTGGTATCGATTAGTCCGGTTGGCACTACGACGGTGTCAACTTAAAAGCCCGATAAGAGCTAGCCTGGTCGGATAAGGGCTATGTAGGATAAGAATATACAAATCTCCTCTCATAGCAATCACACTACATAAACCCTCTGTCTCGCATCGATTTACCTTCTACACCAAGCGCTTAATCGGTTACGAGACTTACAAGTCTCTACTCATGTAGACATCTACGTCGTGCATGGCAGAACCTAAACCTTTATCTCCGCTGCTGAGGACCATTAGGATTCGAAACAGATAGCCCCGACCACGGAGGTGAGGGGCTTTTCTAAACTCAGCGGAAGGTGACAAGCACCCTACAGTTCTTTGCTCCATATATGCTGTGACTAACAGAGCTGCACACTATATGCCCGTATTCTGCACAACCCACGTGTTTGTGCATTGAAAATCCAACAAAAGTCCTCTGATAGCCTAGGACTCAACATGGGGAAATTAGGCATGGCTTTAATAAATTGTATGAGGAGCTTCTCAGGTATAAGTAAAAGTCTCTAGGGGTTTGGACTGTTTTTTTTGTGTTTGGTTATCTAACTGAACTTTTGTGTAGGCTATTTTGGCTCTATTCTCTATTTGCGCACAAACATACACCCAATTATGAATATTTGATTGAGGTTTGAAAGTACCTATATCCTACACGTTGGCAATCATGCAAGACAAACATAACAGATGAGACATGAAACATGAAAATAGAAATACAGAAAATTAATCACAAAACTCTGGATCTCTATAACAAGGCAGTACGTATTTCCGCAGATGCACCTCCCTACTCATTCCCAAGGTAGCCATAGAAGCTGCCACACCAAGAACCACTCCCACCCATGTTGCTATCTTGGGCCTGGATACTAGACCAGTCCGGAGATAGTATTCACGTGGGAGTTCTGAACTAGCCCTGAAGCCTTGGGAGAAGGTTCTCGAGGAATCCAGAATCCAAATCTTTTGAAGGTGTCTTCCACCACCCCCTTACACCTCTCTGGAATCGCCTCCAGGAGCTGGGCAGGCGTGTCGCCAGAAAACTCACCGGCGGCCATCCACTCCTCGAGCAAACATGCGACGAGGGGTTCACGCTGTCTGATAATTTCCATGAGTTCTGCCAGTGTCCCAGTGAATGCGACTGGCGGTGATTTTATGCCGCGGCTCCCGTGGCTTCGACTTGAAGTAGTCGTGGCTCCCGACCTTCGCTCGGAGCTCTGTGGAAGGGAGGCTACGGACTCGAAAGTAGTAGAGGGATTGGGTGATGGTGCTGTGGGCCTAGAGGGTATAGGAGTTGGCAGGAGCAGTGGTTGAAAAGGTGGCGTGGCTCTGGGCGATCTGTGGTCTGAGCTTGCGGGAGAGGGGGTTAGGGCGGGTCCGGAGGGCCTGGGTGGCCGCAACTTAGGGCTGGAAGGCCTATGTGTCGGCAGCTGTAGCGGCGAGAGTTGTGTTGCTTGCCGTGGGCAAGGTTTATGAGTCGGCGCAGATGCTGCGACGTCAGTCTTGCAATGGGAGGAATTTCCCAGTGCGATTGAATACCTGCCGTTGGCCTTCGCCCGTTGTCGGCCCTCTCCCTGATCTAAGTAGCTGATATCTCGGTCGAAACTCCACGGCACAGTAGGTACCGGCGGGGGTCCCCTGAACACATCCTGAGGCTTGACACAGCCTGGCGGTGGTGGCCTAGACCTAACGTAGGCCCAAATCTCCGCAGTGACTGGCGGGGCAGGAATTTTATTCCGGGTAGCTACCTCCACAGGACCAGAAGTCTCACTTATATTGGCCCTTTGTCTTTTGGGTGGTGGGGCACCCATATCCTGGGAAGTATTATACTCCCTTGGCCTCTTTGCCTGGGTGAACTCTGATCTCTGGTCAAGCGCGTGGGTGGTCCAAGGGCCCGGAGCGCCGAAAGGTCCCTGGCTGGGTACACTTTCCTTGGATTTCATGCATATATTTTCTACCACTGCCGCAATATACCGGTCCAGGAGATCCTCGGGAGACATGCTCACGCCATTGATCATCACATCACGACCTAGCGAGCCTTTGGGGGTTTTTGTAGGGGCGACTGAGAGTTGGCCCTTGTGCTTCAGTCTTGAGAACTCGCCTGGGGGTAGGCATTTGATGGACTAGTAAGAGTTAGTATTGGATCATACATAGGAAACAGCGAAGGGGCTAGGGCTCAGATCCTAGATTGTGTAAAAACAACGAAAGAAATCAGGAGAAAATAGGTTGAACAAGCATTGGAATTAACTACTTACTCCTTTTTCAAAGGCAGTGGGAGTATTAATTGAGGGATGTATGGCCGTGTTGGAGTAATGTTGGTAATCCTGGACCGGAACCTCGGCTGGTCCTTGGGCTGGGGTAGGTACCATTGGATACATACCCGTATGAAACTGAGTGGCTTGTGCCGGAACTCGGGCTGGGCTAGGTGCCATGGGGTACATACCCATCTGAGCTCGAGTGACTTCTGCCGGCCTCGGAGCTGGGATAGGGTTCATAACCATCTGAGTGGCTTGTGTCGGAACTCGGGCTGGGATAGGCTCCATGGGGTACATACCCATCTGAGCTCGAGTGGCTTCTGTCGGCCTCGGAACTGGGATAGGGTTCATAACCATCTGAGTGACTTGCGTCGGGACTCGGCCTTGGATAGGTACCATGGGGTACATACCCATCTGAGCTCGAGTGGTCTGTACCGGCATCTGGGCTGGAGTAGGTGCCCATGGGTATATAGCCATATGCATCTGGGTGGCTTCTGCTGGGCCTTGGGCTGAGATAGGTGCCATTGGGTACATACCCATCTGAGTGGTTCGTGCACCGGGCACGTTTATAGAGGTCTGAAAAGGTTAGGTAAAGGCATTGGCACGGGAGACAGGGAATACGTACGAATGGCTCATTGGCTAACATTTGAGGTAGGGAAAGAGAGGATGTGGTAATATATGAAAGAGCTGCTGAGAATGATAAAAGAGTAGATTGGAAGAAGGGAGGATATTTGATAGAGACGAGATGTATATGTGCGATTGGGTAGTTAGTATGTCAGTGCAGCAGAAGCGTATATCAAGGATGAACTCTGGTATCTGAGGAATCGATGAAGAGAAAGAAAATAATAACTCCGGGAGATTTGCTAGGGTTTTTAAAGATTTCTGAGCCCTAGGCTTCGTTATGAAATGTTTTGTACTCGTGCAAGGTGTGTATGTAATTGAAGCTTATATCTTTCAAGAAAAAAAGAATATCTCACTAAGCGTGTGAGGAGGAGAGAAAAATACGTCAACAGCTAGTTTGGGCAACAAAAGAAGATTCAAGAATAAGATGAGAACCTTCATGTAGTAGTGCGAAGGAGAGCTGTGTTGGCCATGAAATGTTGTTGGCCTATGTTTGTTTGTACCATTTGGCCGATGCATATTCCAAAACAAAGAGATGTTACCCGTTACGTAGCTAATTATTTGATTTTGCCCCTCTTGCTCAGTCGGTATTGTAGAGAAGAATATTGTGTGCAATCCGTGCATCTCCACGGCCATCCAAATATCCCTTCACATTTTCGGGCGCTGTTTTTCTGAGCGACTGACCACAGCCTATCGCTTGCCTCCAAAGCTGTCGCCAGCCGACTCTAAAGCTAGTCTCAGGATCGATCGATATTCCCGGGGCCGGAATTGCCGCCCGTGAACTTTCCCGGCCCGCTATAATACTTGTAGCCATACATGAAGCAACAAGGTTCTGACGTGAATGTTGACTAATATAATGTTAGCTATATCTATTGAACAAAAGTCTAAAGGAATTTGCCTTACGTGATGGATTACGCAAGTAATTGTTTGTTAAATGAATCATGTAAACAATTTTTAAGTTTTGTCTCTTGACTTCACAATCTAAGTGATTTGCATCTTGTGGGGGTGCAAACTACCTATTGCAAGTAAAGTTATTCGGACATTGACATACACACCTATATATATACATAGAATACTAGTACACAGTAAGCCCTCATGAGTAGTCTCACCGAGGCATTTACCGTACCCATATCATATGCATTGCTACGTTCAGGAAAACCAGAGATGGGTAGGTATTGGTGTGTAAACTCTGCAAAAGTACTAAACACCTCTCTGCTTCGGCCAGATTATCTTTCATATGAGAAGAAAATCACCAAAAAAAAAGAGAAAACACAATTCAACATTTCCATCATAATCCCAAATTCTAAATTCTCTTCTCGGTATTTATAACTTATCTTGAGAGGCTCTCGTTTACATACTGCACGGCTAATTTCTGAAGGTCAGAATCAGTCTACTACCAGTCTTCTGTTGTGCAGAGTTGGTCCTCCCAAATTTTCGCTGTGGCGTGTAAAAGTTCCTAGGTCCAATTGGTAGTCCATTCAATATATCTATTCACTCGCTAACAGCGTTCTTCGAAATCTCAAGTCTGGCTCAATCATCATGACGTCCAATCACAGGCTCCCAGGCTAACCCCTCATCTCCTTCCCAAAGCGGTACCTACTCTAGCCCATGTTGCCAGTCAGCACAGCCTACTCTTATGGCCGCTGCTCAGCCTACTCTTCCAACAAGCCGGCGTGGTGTAATTGGTACCACGCCAGTCCCCTAAGTGGGGACGAAGTACAAAAATGGTGTAGGAAATCTCGATTCGAACCCGAGCACTGGCTTCTTTTTTCTCCTTTTACCGCACCTACTGGCGCACGTGAAAATGCAGAAATTTCGCTTGATAGAAAATAGTAAAGTGATGCTGCATAAATCTGTTGAAGGTCGGATAATTTTCTCTGTGGTTGTGTTATTTTGAGGTTGAGATTCATGAATACAGTTTGTAGCATGATAATATCAGGACCAATTGTTACAACTTGCTGTCGTGTCTTTTTGCTGGAGGCGCAGTTTACGGTTGAATTTACTGTTTAAGTTGTTTTGGGCTATTGCTCAAGCATATGCATATCATCATCTGCCAGATCTGGGGTCACATCGAGTTCAAATCCCCGAGCACAAGCCAACGTCTTTTGATTCTGTTTACCACTTGGCTACCTGGCGTCTTTGCCTTTTTGAACTTAAATTGAAACTGGATCATGAACTGGATTTCTAAATTCGGCAGTAATCAGATTTGCTTCCTTCGTTGCATTCAGTATGTTATTCTTCTGCGTTTTACCAGTCGACTTTACACCCGGAGGTCTTGCAGATGGAATTAGTTGTGAGAGCTTTAACTAATAGTAAGTGATCCAGGGTCAGAAGCAAGGCCAGATGTTTGGGGAGTAGAAATAGAGCTTGTCTTTCTGCATCACCTCCATCAGAGGCCTTATCGGTCCAAGAGAACAGGCTATGCAAATTGATGGGCAGATGATACTGGAGGTAAATGGATTGTCAAGTTTTCCTGAGACAGTTCCGCCGAATATCCGGACGTCAGTCATTTTGTATTAATTGGAGGTTTTGAATTCAAGAACACAGCCTAGAATCGGAAATCCTTCTTTCTAGATTGGCTGCAAAAAAGGAATGCTTCTAGTTGTACGGGAAGTGTGATGAATTTAAAGATGGCCCATATCTGGAACTAAATCATTTTATAGAGATCGGTGCAGTGGTAGGAGGACAGATGGGGATCTGAATATCGATGGATAGATCTAGATACAGTCACGAAGTACTATAACTAGTTTATACGTGTGCGTGTGGAGAAGCTGGTTCATTATTCTTGTATGGCATCTGGTGATTTTTGATAGCAAGGTCACTCAATGGGGCTCAAGTGCAGGAAACATGTCAGTTGATATGTATATGCATGGGCATCGGGCCTCAAACCTGCAATATAGACTTACACACTTGATCTGTTGGTTTTGTGTTTGGCTGTAACTGGCTGCTTTCATTCTGCCATCCCCCCCTGATCTGATCATCTCGTTTTGGCGGCTGAAATTGCGCTTTCATTAACTATATATCGAAAGTTGTCCTAAATCTAGGTCGCTGCGGGGAGCTGAAATTCGAAGTTATGAATCTTCCGGGCATTCCCAGTGCAAACGTACATACACACGAAATGCATGTGCTGCATAGTAATTTGCACGCTTGAGGGGATCCTCCTCGGAGGTGTTATATTTGGAGTCCTAGCTTGGTGGGAGCTTCATATGTATGTAAGCTTCATATGTATGTATAGCCACATCAATACAAAATATCCAAACTTGAATTGATACCACTATTACTGATACTCCTTTGCGGTGTTGAATACAAAAGATAAAGGCTTGATTAGTTTTGAGATGTCACCATACTAAGCGATGATCCAAGATCCCCTCTATGTGAAACCAGACTAAGAGGTGATGCTTTGACAAGTTTAAATTTAAGGGATCTCTTTCTTTGTTTCAACTCTACCAAACATCTTGCACACCAGGGCGGATTCTGACTTCTGACAAACCCATCCGCATGGTCCTGCTCGGGCGATATAACGAGGAGATATTTGCTTTCGGCCCTTCGTAAGCTATCGGTTGCTCATGTGAGTACTGAATATATAAAAAAATTTAAAAAAAGCTATCGGTTGCTTGCCCTCTGGCTATTAGAGAGGCCGTGGTTGTCGATAACTGCTGGAGCTTCTGCACTGCACATTGATGTTGGTTGATTATCGTTTATCTTATTATCATCCTCCCATGAATGGCAGCGCTGCAGAGGGGAACCGAACTAAGGGCTTATTTTGCGTACCATCTACCAAGGAGTAGGTACTTTCCCAGCTAACACCCAACCACCTGTGCTCAATGGTCTGTGCAATTACATATATGGGTATATCTATAGCTACTAGTGGAATTACAAATTTATTATGAGTCTATTTGGGTACTTAGGCACTCCTCTAAATGAATGGAGAAATCAACAAACTTTTGTGGAAGTACTTTCAGCGGTTGCTCCCTCAACTGCCCGCCGTTTAACAGGAATTCCGATTCACTTGTTCATGCCGTGGCGAATCCGGCGCGGCTCACTCGGCCTCGCCCAGAAATACATCTTGATCCACCGGCTTTACCTTCTTCATGAAGAATTGATCCATCCTCACCTTAACGGTTTCGAGGTCCGTCAATGCTGCGAGCCTCGCCTTCGACGTGATACTGGCGTCTGGTACTGAACACAGTGCCTGTTTTGTTGCATCAATTTGCTTCACTAGAATAGCATAGCACCTCATGGCAAACAAGGCACGAACCACCCCCACCTTGGAGCTACTACATGTAGCAATGTTTTTGAGGGTGGAAGTCTCGAACACATCTCTGTAGAATGCGGCCAAGGCACAGCACATCTCACGCCGCCAAGCGGTGAGATGTTCAAGCGGACTTGGGGCAGCACCAAGTGGAGGGGTTTGCAATTGGGCAATCCTCTCTAGGCCCTCTTTCGCAGATAAAAGAGGCTGTAGGATACGATGACTGAATGGTACAGTGCCATAGTCCTCTGGAAGGTCAAAGAACGCAGATTGGTCCGAATACGATTGTAAGGGTTCTGATATGACATTTGCACCTTCAGGAGAGGAATTTGAACTCAAACAAGCGTAGCTGTCGTGGATTAGGGATTTTGGTACCCTATCTACACCTCTGCCTGGCGTAGTATTGATATCCTTATCCTTCGGCATCTCTCCCCTCTTGATGAAGCGCTTCATTCTGTATTCCACTGTCCGTAAGTCTGTCCACATCTCCAACCATAAATTGGCCACATTGGCTGCCTCTGCATGGGCTTGTGAAGCCTCTAACTTTGTTCGTGCCTCTCGTATCTGCTGTATCAAAGCCGCATATGTTTGAATGGCATGAAACACCCGTAGCATCGAAACCTTAGGGTCAGGGGTTAGGCGGCTTAGCGCCCCTGGCTGTCCCTTTACATCTTGATAAAATAGCATAAGGGCTTGGAACATTTTCTCTCGCCAGCTTTTTACCTGGTTGCGGATGTGAGGATAATCTGGGACATGATCAGAGGAGCCTATTGTCAGTCGGTGAACGAACCATGTGCAGTTTACAAGCTCTGTGAGCAGAGGATGCGTGTATGGGGCTTCATGGATGTAGTCTTCTGGTTTCGTAAAAAATGCAGAGGAGGGCATTGTTAATGGTACGAGACTTTCCTGTTTGAGTCTTTGTTGTTTCTTCTGTCGAAATCGGTCTAGAGTTATGTTGATTACTTTGATTCTATCTTCAAGATTGGGAGATTTGGATGTCAAAGGTACAGAAAGCTGTGCTGTTATATACTGATCGTTTTTACGGCCATCACCCTACGTACCTGTCTTCCTTTTATTTCCATGGCCTAGGCCTATTTTTTGGCACCTTCCTCAAACTTTATCAAAGTATGCATGTCTTACCCTAGGCCACAATGGCTGAGTGGCTACCAATTTATTTCTCTTTAGACCAATATCATAGGTATATGCTTCCCTCAACTCCGGTGAATGCCAAGACCAGGTAGGGTGCGGGAACAACATATACCTCCTAAATTGATTAGCTGATAGTTTGGTTTTCTTAGAAGCCTTATTCGGGTAAATTACACTCATGGAATTTACAGGAAGCTTCGGAGATGTATTGATATGAATCCACCTTGGCTATCCCTTATTAGGAATGACGGTACTAGATCCGAAACTATGCCTATCCCTGAAGCCGGTGGAAAATGTAATAGTCTGCCATGCAGTAGTCCCACAATAAATAGGAAAGGGTGAATTATAGTACAGGCGGGCGATACGATTTGCGCTCGCTAGTCTCTTCTACTATGGTCAACATGTTCATTGATGAAGTGATAATGTCGTTGCAAAGTTCCGTAATGAGCATGGATACCAAATGTTTAGCGACCTCCCCTTTCCTATTTGGTACAGAACTCCATACTGCCTGGCAGAATGTTACATTTTCCACCGGCTTAAGGGATATTGGCTGACACCCTCATACCCATGTGCACCTGACTGCCAGCAGCTCTAGGCAGGTCACAGTTGACTAGGTTAGAAGATCAGGGTAACAGAAGTTGAACACTGAGACTGGAGGTCCTGGACAACTCCACAAGTACACTTGACAGACGATCTGATCTTAGGGTTGCATCTCTACCCTAAGCCCCAAAACGAAGGGAATCAGGGTCACAGCCACATGCTCAGTCTAGTCTATGCAATAAGTGATCGACCGGTCCTAGGACAATGCCACTGCGCGGTTCATGCAACCAGCACTGACCGGTCCACAGTATTTTAACCGAGAATAGCCAGACTAACCGGGAACTTGAGTTAGTCTGACCCGATCCGGAAGTGACAAGATCGTGAGCCCAGGGTAACAGGATGAGACCACCCAGAATCAGAGGTTCAGAAAGACACATTTTGGAGTTGCGTTGTCCCCCCACTTTACAAAGCAGCGAGCAGGGAGCAAACCCGGGGGGTAATCAAATTAGAGTAAACCTGTAAATTCTATTATGCATGCGTACTGAGTCATTTTGTTGATAATCTACTGTTGCCTATTAATGCCTGTTACTCTATTCTGCGTGGCTGCAAATGATTGGATTGTACTACGTATTAATATTGACGACTAGATTAAGTAGACAAAATATAGGTATGTACATACATAGTAGTATAAATGCCTAGTCTGATCAAGATCACACATTAGTTATTAGAAATAAATGTAATAGAGTAATCCTCTCCAAGGGCCATCGAGGAGCGATACATTTACCCAGACTATGCGGCAGACATCTAAGAATTCGGTACTATAAGTACTGCATAATCTGAGAATGAAGACCTCTAGGAGACAACGGAGTTTCCGGTCACGTTACTACCTTGTCTGCTGGGAGTCTTCATTCTCAGATTATTCGGTAGAATCCTGTGGCACGGCCGATGTACTGTAAGTCCGGTTGCAGGTTGATGTGCATCCCGAGATACTCATTCCTCCGCATATCCAGTTGCAGGAGGTCTTGGTGAAACATCGATCGGCACTGGGGGAACGCAGCGACCTGACGGCAGGCATACCTCAACAGGCCATATATGGTAAGACTTGACTAGGTCATGTATCGGTCACACTAGACTACGGAACGTTTCAACAGTCAATTTGGAGTCCTTAGAAAGGTCGGCGACAAATTGGGTATTTCAGACAACCGATGAAAAGTGGGGTATAAGTTTGGGGATGCTTCTGAGGCAAAACCCATGGGACCGTTGTACTCTTAGTTGTTTACTTGGTCAACTCTCCCACGCACCGCTGGCTACCCAAAATGCTGTCACTGGCCACATTAACTGCGCAATTGGCATACTAAATTCCAACTAGACAAAACCAGACAATGCCCCAGTTATGTGCAGTTGACAAACACCCTAGAGCCCAGATATCAAACAGTGGGTTCGCCTTATAAGGTACCTTCATGCAAAGTATTTTGACATTGCCAACACACTTGGGGGAGCAGATGCAGTGTTGCCTAAAGCTTCGGAAGCAATTCCGGAGTCTGTGTTTGAGTGGTTACAGAGAAGCTGACCAAGTGCCACGCAGCTAAGGGCTGGCACACTCACATCTTCCATTTTTATTTCACTTTCAGTTTGCGTTCAATTTTCCTGAGATCTTGGATTCTATTTCTTTATTATCTATACTTATCTCGTTTTCTATTTCAGACCTTGGCGATATGTGGTTGCTGAGTTACTCACAAAAATTAAGGAGGTGTTGCAGCGAGGCGGACCAAGCGGCTCAAATTTGTGTCTCACCAAGGCCGTAACATCAATTTTATTGGGTGATCGGTATCTTGCATGCCTGCCATTAACAAATAGAGATGCAGGGCATGAGATCAGAGATGGTATTGGTGCATGGCACGTGCATATACAGTTGGAAGATACTGCTGGCTGAGCCTCAGTCAGAGCACGATGCCGCTTCAACTTGACCCACCAAGATGGCTGTGTTGGAGGTCTACGGCTTTATATGTTGGTCTGCTACTGCAGAATCACCCGAATTCATCATCCCATTGTTGTCAACACAAATCTCGAAAAAACTTTAGGAATTCTACTAATATAAGCTACGGTAAGTATCGCTTGCGTGTACAGGCTGTTCCGAAGC
>Ga0307511_10003300_pt1 | contig 16602 bp, 11 predicted proteins | sample 13_EM_MG_FD_200266 | JGI IMG/M metagenome (GOLD analysis project Ga0307511, IMG submission 200266) | Populus trichocarpa ectomycorrhiza microbial communities from riparian zone in the Pacific Northwest, United States - 13_EM | ecosystem: Host-associated > Plants > Roots > Unclassified | place... | reverse complement strand
ATTAAAAAAAAAACCTCACATAAAAATTAGGTTTTTTGTGGTCTGCTGCAAGACTAGGTTAAGAAATGTAAACTGGAGTAAGCTTGTATTTGAGAGTTCCTAAAAAAATGTATCCCTAATGGAACGAGAGACTCTTCCATGTTTAAGTTAGTAATTGTATGTGAGGGAGAAGAAAATATATAGAAAAGAAAAATGAAAGTACATGGTGTGTGCATTTGGGTGTTGTTGGCTCTGTGTGACTTTGAAAAATCTGTGTACTTTGAGAGTTTATGTAGGTAGAGATTTTGTGACTCTACCATGGAGAGTATGTGTCTCCAAAGTTGATCCTCTTTCACTTGTGAGACCGAGTGTATTTAAACACCTAGCTTGGACATGTGCCCTTTGGTAATGCAGTTGTACCCGAGGTTAAAGCAAGCTACAGTGTTTTTGTGTTTGGTTATGTTTCAAACCCGGTTTTATTTTGGTGGGACCTATTAACACTTGTGAAAAGGCAGCTTGGCAACAACAGCAACCTCATTTTCCTCTTCTTCTGCTGCGGAGAGTGAATTAATTCACTCTCCACTATACACGTGAACAGTGGAGAATATCTCTACTGTTTCAGCTAAACCGGGTCCGGTCCAAAGCTAAATGCACTAAACCGGATCCGACCTAGTAAAATAAAATAAAAATCAATTTTTTTTAATTGTATTTTATTCGAAAAACTAGTGCTTAACATTATTTAATGACACTACATAAAATTAGAAGGAGATCACTTGATGACGTAACATTTGCAGAATTTGATCGCAATCCCAATTTTGTTCATGATGTTGTTGCGCGCTTAAGAAACCAAGAAAACTGTAGTCCTTATCGGATGAATTTCATACGTGATGGAATTGTAGATAGTTTAATGAAATAATAAAAAATATTTTATATAAAGTATTATTTATTTCATGAAGTAATAGCAGTAGTTAAATCTACAATATTTAAATTAAAAACCATCAATATTAATATATATATCTTTTTTAATTATTTTATAACTTCAATTTGAAAAATATTTTTGACCAAACACATTAAACTACTTTTTGTTCAACCTCAATTTCAACCACAGTTTTAACCAAACATATATAAATATCAAACCAACCTCAATCAAAAGTACTTTTTATAAAATAACTTTTTTCAAACCACAACCACAAAAACCACCACAATACCAAACACATACAAAGGAGGAATTTTGTCATTAGACAACTAAGGTGGTTCCCGGTAAGTGTGATGTTGTTTCATGGGTTTTATGCCTGGTACATGAATGTTGTATAAGTTGATGTGTCACGTCTTTGTAACATAATATATTTATTTTTATTGGTGTTCATGCGAGTTGGTAGGTGTAGCAGTAATATAGTTATTGTTGTTAGAAAACAATGTGTATCTGTAAAAAGCTTACGCATACAAGACATCAAAAATTATGTGGCCACATATTATAATTGTTAGTATCCTAGAAAGTAAATGTACAAATATGAAAGGAAAGGGCGTAGAGAAAAAAAAATCATGAAAAGAAAAAAATAAAATTAAATTGGTTATTGAGTCAGGTCTAGGCAACCATACTTGTTATCTAAAATGAGCGATCAGGGTGGCTAGTTACCGGCTAACTTAAAAAACTTTTTTTTTGTTTTGATAAATTTTATCAATCATTAAGCATAACTTGTCCTAAGTAAATATAAGAATTACTCTTTTAATTTTTAAGCAAGCAAGATTGCATCCAATTATTTCATCGACATTGCTCAAGTCATAAAGTTTTCCAATTCTCTCTCCTATCTTAGCAGGCATGGATTGGTTCAACTTTAATGAATGGCTTCTTAGGCATTATCCATTTGTCCCTTTTTCTTCTTTTTTATTTTGCTAGAGATAACAATGAGTAATTAGAGGTTGGATTTTTTAATATTTATATTCTATTTATTTTTTATTAGATAAGAAATTTAGATATTTATAAACTACCAATTAGATTTCAGGTAATCATATAAATATTTATTATTCAATAAAAAATAATATATATATTGACATAAAATACATATTTTAAAAAATCTAAATGTTTTAAATTATCCGGGATGAGTCATTATTGATTGGATTCGGATTAAATTAACACCCACACCTTTTGTTTTCTATAGCTTACATAAATTTTCAAGACAAATTTGGATAAATATTTCATCGGGAAATTAGCACTGCAACGAAATCAACTTCTAGTCTTGATTGATTTTGCCTGCTTAGTTATCACTACACACATGCCAATATGGCATGATGCTTCCTTGCAACGAAAATTAACTCAGAACTTGCTGGCTTCTGGTTACAAACAGCCCCCGGAAAAAAATGGAAAAAGAAGAAGTAGATCTTGCATTGAAACAAACCATAAGCTGATCAGCATGCTTCGTCTAAAAGATAACTTTTCCAGGATTTTGGTCAAGGAAAGCTAGAAAATAAATGCCTACATGCATGTTGACAAACAGGATTGTACCATCAAACAAAGGAAAACCAGTGGACCTGCATTCTCACAGTCCCTGGCTTCTGAGGACAAAGTAATAGTGCTACTACTCCCTCAACTAAGAAAAAAGATAAAAGTACGGAAGATAAAAAAATCAAAGAATTTCAAGACATGTTCAAGAACCAATTTGAAACCAAATCAATCAAGACTCTGTAGGCATCTGGTAGCGACAAACAGGGCATGTATTGCTATTCATTAACCACTCAACAATGCACTTCCCATGGTAGATATGAAAGCATGGCATGCGTTTAGCTTCGGACCCCGTTGAGATCGTTTCTAAGCAAACGGGACACTCCAAATTTGATGATCCCCTATCAATCTTCACCTCCTCCAAGTTTTCAATGGATTCTTTACTCGCGGACTGCGCCTTTGGACCCTCATTATCACTCAATGTTTCCGCTAACCTCAAAGATGGATCTTCAAGATAAAAACCAGCAGAATAAAGAGTGAAAGTATACGGCGGAGGAAGGGGCGGAACTTCACCCAGGGCAAGTTCTGTCCGCAGCTGCATTGAAAGATCATTAGCATCAAGAACATGACTAGTGTATGATTCTGAAGAAACAGAAGACATGTTATCCTCAAAACCCATATCTTCCTGACCATCAGTACTATCATCTTCAAAATCAGAATAGTCATCTTCACTCAAATCATCCAATACAGACGTGGACACTTCGAATTCCAAGAGTATGCGTGCTGATTCATCAAAAGGGATCAATCTTGAATTATCTTGATCCCATCCATTGTTGTTTTCGTGGCTACTTATAAAGGGCATTTCACTAGACATCTTCAAAATAAGAGAGAATAAAACCCAAAGGAAAAACTGTGAACAAGAAGCGGAGGACAGGATCAAGAAAAGAAAGGGAAGAGGATGTAATTAGCAAAGAGGGTGAAAAGAGACAAAAATACATACATTGTATACCTTTTTCCTTTTGGAGTGGACAAAACTCAAATATACCCCTAACTATTGGGATATAATAAATTTTACTCCCAAATAATTTTTGTAACAATTTTGTCCCCTGATTACTTGGATATTTCAATAGGGTCCTTTATTATAATTCTAAATATAAAACGTTAAATTTTCTACAAAATGATAGTGTTTCTTATAAAGAAAGTACCTTTTGAATTGGATCCGTGATCAAATATGGATGGAAAAACTTAATTGAGAATTTTTAAAACTTGAGAGATAAAATTGATATAAAAAATGTATTTGGAGGAAAATTGAGTGTACTTGGGATTATTTTTTTAGGTTCATCCTTTTATTACAACTAAGGAACTAAATATTAAAAGAAAACTAAATTTTCTCTCGCTATGAATTTGAAGGATTTTTCTAGATTTTTAAACTTGATTGAAATCTAATTTAATGAACTATGGTTTAATTAGTAGTGGAAATATACAATTAAAAGAGAGAGGAAGAAATGCAAGACAAGAGAAAAATGCATGGTCACTAACAAATTCACAAAAATAAATTGCTTCTAGTCCATATAATTCCTTTTTCTTCTTTTATAGTTCGGGTTTTAATTTTGGTCTAGAAATTCATGTTGTTTGTTTCTCATTCCTTGGTTTTGGGAGAGAAAAGAGAAAGTTATCAAAAAATAACAAAACAGAGAGAAAGTTGTTGATTGACCACGTTCTGACAATAAAAATAATCAATCCTGGTGTCGACAGATTTTATTCAATGAGAAAAGACTTATTTAGGTGTTTTTTATCCTTCATCTCGCCGAAAAAAGGTAAATCAAGACTCGAAAATAGTTTTGAATTTGGGTTGCTTTTTCACTTTTTAAACGATTAAATGTTAATTTAAGAATTAAAATGGATTTATTAAGGTGTTTATTATGTTTCTCAGATGTTTTCAAATGAAAAAGGGTTTTAATGTATTTTTTTTGTCCTTTAGGTTTGCCTTGATTTTCCAGTTACCAAAGATGGATGGTAGTGGGCTAAAAGCCAACCAATAGACAACAAGTCTTTTTTCCATAATAAATGATGTGTCGTTTGATAAACATACTTGAGTACATAACCCAAGTCATATGTTTGACAGGTTTAACCTAAGTTGACCAGGATCAATCTAAAATATTATTGTCTAAATATTTTTTATTAAAATATTAAAATGGTGTCGCCATGATTTTTTTTTAAGTTAGACCAGGTTTTTACTAGTTTGACAATGTCACGCTTAGACTCACTTAGTCAATTGGGTTATATAATGTCAACTTCCATCCAGTTTAATTTGAATCCTGGGATAGCCAAGAGCCCAACCCAACAGGTCTTCAGATATTATTTTATTGAAGCAAGCACATTTTTTTACAACCCTTCATTATGTCTTTTTTTTGTGTGTTTTTTCCATAAATTTGATTCAATTAGTTTCATACATATGTTTTTTTTATTATTATCATATGATTAAATAAAAAATTAATTCCAAGAAATAAAGTTAGTAGATGACCAAGTCAATGACTCAAGTCGTGGGAGTGGTGGTTTAACCCGGGTCAATCCAAAACATCATCGATTCAATATTTAAAAGATGCTAGAATGACACCATTTTCATTTTGTTTTGTCAAACTGGGTTTTAAATTTGTTGACCAAGTCACGTTGATTAAAACCAAGCAACCAAGTTATAAAATATCAACTTATACCAAATTTAATTTGAAAATTGTGCCAAACAAACGACTTGGATAGAGTGTCTCTAGATTGACCTAACCAAAATTACTGAGTTAAATAATGCTTTTAAAAAACATTTTCCACGACAATGCACGGTGATATCTTATTGTCATATATTCTTTAATGCATTTACGTTGGAATTATCATAACATTATTTTTTGTTTAATTTAAACTATGATTATGGTAAGACGTTTTCTAAAAAAATATATAAAGAAGGATACCTTTTTATTTTGATTTCAGATTGTCAAAATGTTTTTTTTTATATTTGTTCTTGTTGTTTTTTTATTTTTATTAAATAAAAGAGAGATTACACTGACATATTTTTTTTATAAGATATAAATTATTAATTTTGTTAAAAAAGTACTTATATCTAATTAATTGAGAAAAAATGAACAACTCTCTCACTACCTAATAAAACCTCTTACCTTTCTAACGTGGGATAAAGTTCTATTTAATTACCTAATATACAAGTTATATTTTAACAACAATCCCCTACTTATCTTGTAATATTAGGCAGTACCATGTTTCATGCAAAAAAAGAGGTATCTTTATATTTAAACCTCTTCTTAGTCTAAGCATTTCATACCTCTAAAGAAATCAGGATTGCAAAAAAACTTAAATCAAGATTTTATTCAATAAAATTGGAAATACTACACACATGATCCAATTAATTCAAAATAGAAGTTCACCATTATTTCAGCACTAATATGATCTTGTGCTACTTTCTAAATTCATGAATATTTACAGAGTTTTCCAAACTTTTGTTGAAATGGCACCACTTTATATGTTCATATTGGTGAAATTTTCATCTTACATTGAGATTTTATTAAGAGTGTTAATCACTCATCCTCTTATTTATTTGGAATACTAATTTTGTAAATCTTGATTTCATACACAAATCAGAAAACACAATTCTTACTAATAATTTCTTATTACCCATAAAACTCCTAACTAGCAAAAGTACTAGTAAAAGTTGGGTTCCTCTTATTAGTAAGTTTAATTAAATGGTCTTAATCTCATACTAGCATAAATGTTTTTAACTAAATCTCTTGAGAGACCTTTAGTGAAATGATCTGTTATAATATTGCAAGATCTGAAATGCACAATGATAATTATCCTGTCAGAAATTAATTGCCTTGTATATTTATGTTTCAAGTTGATATGTCTAGATTTTTCATTGTAAATTTTACTAAATGCCTTGGACATAGTTGTTTGACTATCATAGTGTACGGAAATAGATGACATCGGTTGAGGCCACAATTTAATATCAATAACGTATTTCTCAACTATTTTGTCTCCTTACCTGTGACTGCTAAAACTATAAACTCGGATTTCATTATAGAATGAGTTATATATGTTTGTTTCTTTAAAGTCTAAGAAATAGCACCACCTCCTAAAATAAATACTTGTCCAGAAGTTGCCTTATTATCACCTGTATTAGTTATCCAACTAGCATTAATATAACTTTAAAGTACAATTGAAAAATTATTATAAAACAATCTAAAATTCATAGTCTTTTTTAAGTAATTAAGTACTTTTATAATTTCTTTCCAATGATCCTTACTAGGATTACTTGTGTATCTAGACAATTTACATATCATGAAAGCAATATCTAATGTAGTACAATGCATGACATACATTAAGCTACCAGTTGCATTAACATATTTAATTTGAACAATTGATCTATCAATAATTTTTGTCAACTTAAAAGAAACATCATAGAGAGTATTTGCTTCTTTTATAATCAATTGATTAAATTTATTTAAGACTTTATCAATATAATGAGAATGACATAGAGCAAAACCCTCACCATGTTTTATTACTTTGATACCTAAAATTGTATTTAGAGGTGTTCCCGGTCCAGTCCAGTTTTGTTTGGAATGAAAATCCCAACCAAACCAGAAAATGAAATTTTCTAAGAAAATGGACGAACCGAACCGAAAATCGGTTCAAACCGAACTAGTTCGGTTCGACCCGGTCAATATCGGTTTTTTAGGGTTGAAATCGGAAAATCTAATCACATCGGCCAGCACACAAAAAAAAGGTGAAAAGAAGAAAATTTGTGAACAAATTATTTACTATACTCTCTTAAGGTCCCTGCCATAGTATGTAAAGACAAATTTGCCGAACAAGAAAATTATGCATGTTGCCCAAGATTATCCGTGGTAGGCGGAGAATGCATCAACCTTTGCAAAAGTGCAATCGTGATTAGTGTGGATGAATGAGGGAGAACACTTCTAATCTTAATATAGAAAGCGTCGTCCACTTCCAACAACCATACAAGAAAAGTGGAGTGGATTATACACCGGCTCACCATGGCTTATATTGTGTAGATTATACACTTTAGATGATGAAGTACAATAAATGAAAGCAGAAATTATAAAACAAAAACAAAAGGCTTTTAAAAATCAAAATAAAAACTAAACACCTCTAGATGGAAACCAAAAAGAGAGATTGAACGAGATGGCTGCTATTTTTATTGGAAAAGTGGGGAAATTTGTAGGGTTAGGGAACTTAGGTTAGGTTACTTTTCTATTTATACCCCTCCCCTTTTTTTAAGTGGGTTTAAGCTTTTAAGACACATTGGGTCCGATTTGGTTACTCGGTTTTAGTTTTTAAAATTGAAATCGAACCGGACCGAGTGAGTTTTCTAATTTTTAAATCGGTTTGATCGTTTTTTCTCTTGGTTCGGTGTTTTCAGTTAATTTTTTCCTGATTTTTACGGTTTAATCGGTTGATTGGTTTTTTTGAACACCCATAGTTATATCTACCTCATTTAAGTCTTTCATTTTGAGTTTTAATGTTAGATATTTCTTCGTATCATTAATATCATTCATGTTAGTACTAATAATGATTATGTCGTCACCCACGGAAAAACATATTATCACACCAAAATTATTTATAAATTAAAAATAAATACATGAATTGTTTATATTAATTCATATAGAATAATTTATTGAAAACGATAGAAATAAAAAGTTTCCTACAAGAAAACAGAACCATATATTCTTTGATTTACATGAATCTCTTGTTTTCATTACCCAATCATCTTTTCTAATTTTATTTCCCTTTTCTTTTCTTTTTTTCAAAGGGTCACATGTTAACAACAATTGTTTTGGATAAAAATATGAAAAATGCATTGTTTTGAAATTTTTTTTTATAAAATATTATTTGAATTGACCTGGTTAGGTCTTACCCGAGTCTACATCCACCCTAGTTCGCAAGGAAATTTAGCCTGGATCAAACTTTAAAATTGATGGGTCGAGTTTAATATGAAGATAAATGAAGTTATTTTGAATTTGTGCCTGGGCTTCCCGTAAATGGATAATTTAAAAAGTAAAAAACCAAAACTATATCCAATATGCACAAAGCCCAAACGAAAATAGTTCGTGGTAATTTTTTTACAAAGATCACTGAATTCCCCATCTATAACTAATTAAAAATATCAAATACAAATCCCTGTCTTTCTTTTAATCGCGGGAAATGGAAGAAGCGGCAGCAACTCAGAGAGATCAATCAACGGATACAGAATCAGTAATCATACAACCAGACCTGGATCCACCGGCCATGTGTCCCGATGAACCCGACCGCCGTGAACCGAAAACCAATTTGAACCAGGGCGAGATCTTCAAGGCACTAGAAATCATCGAGAGAGACTCTCTAGCCATCGCCGGTAGCTTCACTTCTCTTTTCGCTTCACTTCGTTTCGCTCTCTCTGAGGTCAGCTTTGACTCTTCTAACTTTCTGTTTGGTTCTTGAGAAAAGGAAATGAAGTATTTGTTTTTTTTTTTTGTGATAATTGTAGGCTACGAGTACATCTGTTGATCATATGCAATGTTTTGGTGATGCTACTGCTCGTCTTCAAGAATCTGGTAAAAATAATTAGATATTTATTTTTAAGAATTTGATTATTGTTGATATTAATTGTGAATATTTTTTATTTTTTGTAAATCTTTGATCATTGTATCTTATCTTGCAGTGCTTGATGCAGCAACGAAGGGAAATCGGTACATAAATTCGTGTATGAGGTATAACTTAATTAATTAGTAATTCTTAAATTTGAAAGGTTTAATTAATCAAAAGAAAAGGGTTGTAAAATTGCTTTTATTGTATTTTTAATTAGGAGAAATATTAACAGTATAGAGAGTAAGTTCTTGTGCTCATGCTTGATTAACTGGTAAAGTTTAGATTTTTCTCAGATGGTGATTAAAAGAGTGTTTAGTATTGTGGTAATAGTTTCTTTTCAAAGTGTTTTTTCTCGAAAATACATCTAAATAATATTTTTTTATTTCTTAAAATTTATTTTTGACATCAGCACATCAAAATAATTCAAAAACATAAAAAACATTAATTTTAAGCAAGAAAAAAAATAAAAAATTTTGGTAACGCGCTACCAGCCACCAGCCGCATCCCCAAACAAGCTCTAAGAAAGGGGGATCTATAAGATGCCTTGTGCTTTTATATATATATATATATTACCTGCTCTGGTTCTGTGAAGCATAATTTTTACATGGTTTTCAAAATGTTAAGTGCAGAAAAACAATGCTGATGGTTATTTTTCTTTCTTACCTACTGGGATTTAATGAAAAATGTTGGATAATCTGCATGTGTGAAAGATTTTTGGAGTGCAACATGGTTGTAGCTGAATCTGAATGAGATTGTTCTGCTTAATTTTTCACCACCTTGTTGTTTCCCTCAATTGCTCCTGGGATAGTGTCTTTGTGATTAGAAAGTAGAATCAAAGTTTTGCAGCTTAATATATCTGGACAAGTATTTCATTACCTATGCGTTGAGAATTGAACCTCCAATTTGTGCGAGTTTTTGTTTGCCAGAACCATCTGTCACCATATTGTTTTGCCACCCTCTTCTGAGTATAAACCAGAATTTAAAAACAGTGTTAAATAATTTTCATGTCTACTAGAGAGTAGAGATAACTGGTTAGAGCGCTGACACTAACTTGGCTGGAGATAGTTCCTTTTGTTGCCTAACTACTCACTCAAGCAACCAAACTTGGGGTCTTGAAAACCTGTTTACAGTCCTTATTTGCCAATAGTTGATGATATTTTAAATATGCCTTTCCCAACCCATTTCTGGAATTATGGTGCAGATTGAACGAGGAAATGAAGGGCATTGACACTCTAGCGACTCAACTGTATCCTTTGTGTTTGTTTTCTTAGCATACTTGTTTACATGTCACTTACCCCACTTGCTGCTTTAAGCTGCTTATGATGAACCGACAGGCTCATCTTACCTACTTGGTTTCTCCTTCTAGCACGGAGGTAACCAAATGCTAGGTGGTTACTTCTTCTCTGGGAACCACAGGCCTTTGCATTCAAGAAAGCGACTCTTTCTACTATAAAAAAATTCTTGTAGTGCATTATAACTCTATAATTTCTCTTGGTTGTCATCTTCGGTGTTCTTGGGTTTCTTAATGCTTGATTAGAAAAAACCTGAGGAGAAATGTCGACGTGCTGGACTCGGCTGTGACCAAACTCCTCCGCTTTCCATGAACCCACTAACATGGAGTTACTCGCCTGAATGGTGTTCATCACTCCCGAGAACTTTTTATATACAACTTCATCTGCTTCCCAAGCTGATTTTACTTGGGAAGGTTTGTATTATTTGGTGAGAGGGTAACTCGTTTTAAAATTCTATCAGAAGATTGTTTTCTGTGAATTCCACATCTGGCTGCTCCGGGGAGCACAGCTGTGCATGAGATCATTGGTGGGCTATTGATATCTGAAAGCATGAACAGTTGTTAAGCACGATTAATAACATTAGTTCAATTGCACACTATTTTTCCCTGGAAGGTGAATTGATATTCTTGACTTGGCTAGCTGACTTTTATTGAAAAGGATTTGGCCTTTTCTAAACAATGTTGTGATAGCCCTACATGATGCTCTGTAATGACCATTGCTCCTTTTCAGCAACCGAGGACGTTGATGCTCTGTCACCATTGTGGCATCAAGTATGGTTCATTTCTGGATTCCAATTCCGAATGCATAGAAGGAGACACGAGCCGATTATTGGAGATGCTGGAAGCTCCGGTAACCGCGTTTCTGGATTTTAGGATAGACAACAGGCCCAAGTAAAAGAAAAGCCCATGAAGGCCCGAAAAAGAAAAGAGGAATCATCAACCCCTGCCCTTCTCCAATCATAGTGTAGAAGAAAGATTGTGGCCACGCTAGTCCCGGGGGCAGTGGTGATATCATGCCGTCTCCAATAGTGCGTCACTATTGGAGATGGGATCTTGAACAAGATGGAATAGGCTAAATTATGGAGTGTGAAACCGGGAGCAGGAAAAGGGTTCTTCATGGAGTTTGATTTTTAGGTTAGCAAATGATTGTCCTAAAGCAATCACGAACTTGTTCCGCCTTTTGTCCTGCTTGAGCATCATTTAGATAAACGAGGAACACGTTCATCGCAAGTGTTAGATTTTATATGATTAGTGTTCACATTTCTCAAATGAGGCCACCTTCCTAATTGCTCGAGAAAAATGATCCAGCTGTTACAGCTCAAGATAAACTACGTTTAAGCCCCTATAGTTAGTGATGTCCCACTTCGACCTCCATAGTTTAATATTTTCTAGCTTTTTTTCTAATAAATAATACTTCCCTTGGGGGTGAAAGAATAGATAACGAAAACCAAGGAACCTGCTCCTTTTTTCTTAATTCTTAATTTTCGAGATTTGGAAAACCTTTGTGGGATGCTGTCCCAATTCCCATGCATGGGTGTTTTGTATAAGAGAAAAAACATGAGGATTGAAGGGTATTCTCTGAAACTATAGAGCAGTCTGGAGATTTAAGCTTTTTATAAAGATTTCATGTGGGTTAAAGTATGGTTTACCACCCTATACTATAGTCTATTTTCAACGATTTGGTTGCATATCTAATCAACCCGTGAAAAAAAGAGAAGAAAAGTCATAAACCCAACAATTCAGTCAATCAACACTCGGAAGCATTAGGAGAGAGGGAATAGGCTCCAAGAGCACGTTTCCATGCACTCATTAAGTAGATTGTCGTGACTGTAATAAAGGTAATTAATCAACCACTAATTAATGTACCTTGATTAATGGGAAACTTAATTAGGTCCCCTCTCTATTGCACAAATTGCAGTTTAGGGACTGTTGTTAGTACAGAGACCAATTCAGAGTTCCAAATCTCTAGACATTCTTGCGTGTGAGTGGGCTACCTAACGTAGTTTGACTCGCCCTCAATAAACTATGGAAGATAGTCACGTATAGACCAGACCAGACATGCAATGATTTCCCAACGTGTCTGTCCTAGAATTAGCCGTTGACAGGGATAGTTTGGTAATTACAGAGCCAGTGCCAGCATGCTAGCTAGCTCTTCTTCTTTGTTCAAGGTGATCAAGCAAGCGCCTGTTATGTTTGGTAGTGGGCAAAACAAGAAAGAGGCAGAGGTAGTGGAGTGGACTACTTGTAGTTGGCTGCTCTAACACACACTCTTGAATTTGGTAAAATTAAAAAGAGAGTATAATAAATCACAATTAGTTGCAAAACTCAAGTATTATATACTGAGTGATCATGTCGCGTAACTCACGACCCAGAAATATATATAGAAAGCAGAGGAGAGTGGTCACCCTGGGCACTGCATGGTTTGGGAAAACAGCACTGCTGTTAAAATATATACAATTGAGTACAGAGACAGACGATAAGCCGTCGCAACATCAATGTGATAGATGCATTCTTGGACCACCTAATTAATTACAGGCTATGGTGCGCACATGTCTCAGTGTCGCAGTCACGAGGAAAGATGATGGCGAGCTCTGTTCTTAAAAGTGACCTGTGATAATTAACAAGTAATAAAATTGTTTTTGTTTATAATTATTTTTTAAATATTTTTATATTATTTTAATGGGTTGATATTACAGATAATTTTTTTAAAATAAAAATATTATTATTTTAATATATTTATAAGTAAAAAATAACCATAAACAGTTGATGGGCATCAAATATGCTGAAACATAAACCAAAATAATAATAATAGTAATAGTAATAGTAATACGTAAATTCAAATTCTAATGCATGTTGGATATGACAAAATTAAACAGAGGATAAGGTTGGGAAATCGAGGGACACCGTCGGAATATTTTTACTGCTAATTTATCATGAAGAAAAGAACTCAGTTCAGATATAATTTGAAGTTTTTTTTTCAATAACGTTGATAGTGATGAATAATCATGATATTTATGTGAGAAATAAGAACAAAACAAATTGTTTTTTCTGTAATTTCATAGGGATGATTTGAAGCAAGAAGATAGTGATATATAATTCATGATCTGCAGGGGAAACTAAACATTAGAGGCCAATTATTCCTCTCTCCACCCAACTGATGCGGCTGTCAACCTCCATTACTAAAGGGAATTCTTTCTTTAGAATAATGTATTTATCTTGCAAGTGTAATAATATATATGAATTAAATATACTTCTCCTTCCAAGCAGTATGTACTCCAGCAATGGATCGATCCCTGTCATAGCCTGGCTTCAACTGCTGCCCCACTACTGCCTAACCTCCCATGGTTTTCCTTCATGTTTTTTTTTTTAAATTAATTCTACTCTGGATGGAGTGGGAAGTGAATTAAAGTAGTTCATGGAAGAAAACAATGCTAAGACAGACGTTATTTTCTCCTGAATTCATTTAACAGATGGAGAGAAGGTGACAGGTTAAATGACAAGAGCATTCAATTTAACTGGCCCACCACCAAGCACATCATCGCAAAACAAAAAAATAATTGTCTCCTAAAAATACATTATCCCGCGTTGAACTTGACACAGGCTTTGGTCTCTGTCAAGACAAATTTCAAAACACCATGAGTTTCTACTCACCCCTTCATAAATCTGCAATAATTCCTTCAATATTTATTTATTTATTTTTTTTATTATTATTATTGCTGTTATTATGTTAATGATGGCTCGCCACCATGTAGTTTTACCGGAAATTAAGAGGTTAATGTGAGCGTTAACCTGGAGATTTTATTCATTCCGCTTATTATGAGACTTTAGAAACCATTTCAAGATGTTCTACAGCTATTACTAATAAGTCCTTCGGAGTTGTTCTGGAACAATTCTGTAAAGGAGGGAGAGCACCCGAAGTCAGTAGATCCAACGGCTGATGGCTGTCCACGTTTAAGTAGGGCCACCGTTACTCTTTCTATGATTATGACTGGGAAACCGCCGCCTGGAGATGGTCTTTGACTAGTAGGTAGTGTGGGGATTGGACTCCTACGGGCAGTGGTATTTATTCATATTAATTTCTCTTTTTCAAGAAAAATGATGGCGTATTTTGCAGTCTGGCGTATGGGCCCACCCTTTTTAAAACAAAAACTAGCACATTATAAGAAACCTGAATACCATTTACTATATTATTTTTATAATTTATTCGGAATAGATTTTTATTTGGTTACAGTATACTAATATTTTAATGCTCACAATTATTTGATATTATAAGCTCAGCTACATCAATGACGTTGAAAATATGAACACAACTACTACTTGAATAATAATTTTTTAAAATTTTAATAGGAGTTTATTTTCTAATCTAAAAGTTAAACAAAGAATTATATTTTGGTTCATAAAAAAATATATTAAAAAAAAAACGAGTTCAAAACATTATGATTTTTATGTAAAATGGTTTACCAGTTAATACAACCGGATCCATCCAACCGGCCAATCGAGCCAGATGATTATACTTTCACCCTGTTGTGCTTTTAAAGCACGAAAATATGAAAGTGTGTAATTTCACTAAATTTTTTTCAAACAGTGTTATTTCGCCAATTATTTATGTTTCTTGTGCTAATTTGACAAAAAAATTCTTCCTCTAGTCGGTGTTTGGGAGTATGGTGATGGTTGCTTTTTAAAGTGTTTTTTTAAAAAAATTATTTTTGACATTAATACATTAAAATAATATAAAAACATTTAAGCAAAAAAAAATCAAATTTTATTGAAACCCCAGTGCAAACACAACCCTAAATGAGTTCTAAAATAGGTCATCAAGACTCTCCATATTTTTTTGAACTTGAAGAAAAAAAATATATTTATCCTAGTTTTCCACACTAACTTATATATAAAAAAGTGCAACGGATTTCACTCCCAAATGTTTTTTTAAAACTAAAAAAAATAACAAAAATCCCAAGATGATAGAACTCTTTTTTAAACTATAAAAAAATAATATATTAAAAAATCCCAAGATGATATAACAACGGATTTTGTAATCTGACTTGTTAAACTCATGATTTAGGTTTTGAATTACATTGTATTTGGTTTTTTGAATACTATTTTTTAAAAAAATTTATAATATGCGAGTCGAGTGATGAACTAAAGTTGGTTTAAAAACTTTGTTTTTTTTTTAATTATACGACCAAAAAATAGACGTACATAAAATTAAGCATTAACTAAATATTGAAGTGTTCATTTGAAACCGTGAAAAAACCACAAATATCAATCCGAAACAAACTACATTTTCCAATCCAAAAAATATATATTAAATGATGAAAATAAAAAAAAATTAGCAAGAAAATAAAAATAATATTGGAAAACATCAAATGAAAAAAAACTAAAACGCCCAAGCACACAGGCGTACAACAACTCATGTGTCTGAGCCCGTTAATTTTATTTTTTATTTTTTAAGGGGTGAACTATATGTCATCCACCTCACCTCATTTAAAAAAATAGTAACCAACGTGTCGCTTGCTATTATAGATTTTGGCCATTTATGGTTGCTGGAAAATCAAGTAGCCAGCCTAGGGGTTTAAATCCCATTTTGATCCATTTTTTATACACAAACACGTAAAAAAACATATTATAAACCTCAAAAAATCCATTTTTGATAATAAATTACCATTTGATTAGTTAAAAAATGAAAACTAAACTAGAATATATATATATATATATATATATATATATATATATATATATGTCTATATATATATATATGTCTATCTGTCTGTCTGTGTGGGGAACTCTCATGAGTAAATGAAACTGATTAATACCAAGAATGATAAATTTCATTGTTGAAAAATGATCATTTGTTAGCTTTATCTCATTTGCTATAATTCAACAACTCTCTCTCTCATCTCTCAAACTCAAGAACTCAGAAGAAAAAAAAAAAATTTTTTCACCTCATTATATAATCTCAAAACTAAAAGGACCAAAAATATTTTTTTGACAAAACCCAAAGGCAAAAAATGTCTTAAAGACACCGATACATTGTTTTTTTTTTTAAGAAAGGATATTTAAATATTTCACTAATATAATTTTAGTCCTCTATTTTTCAACCACTCCAAGAAAAAAAAAGGATAGTTTTTTGTGAACCCGAGCATAAAAAAATGGCAAGACGAGTTTTTGTGATAGAGATAACCATATAAAAAGTAGATTAAAAAAATTATCAACTTCGAATCCCAAATAACACAAAATTAAAGGATCT
>Ga0307511_10003299_pt1 | contig 16602 bp, 11 predicted proteins | sample 13_EM_MG_FD_200266 | JGI IMG/M metagenome (GOLD analysis project Ga0307511, IMG submission 200266) | Populus trichocarpa ectomycorrhiza microbial communities from riparian zone in the Pacific Northwest, United States - 13_EM | ecosystem: Host-associated > Plants > Roots > Unclassified | place... | reverse complement strand
TCTGGGTGTACCTTTGGATAGACGACATCAGTCCTATGGAATTACTTGGAAAGATAATTATTGCAGGTTAAAACTAGTTGGTTGAGTTGTTTGATGATATCTTTCTAATATATTTTTTAATTTAAAGTTTTTTAAGCTTGAAACTTATATATGTTCACCTTAAAAGATTTAAAATTTACATAAGTTCATACTACTTTGTGTTATTAAGAACTTGTTTATAAATGTAATAATAATTATTTTTCAAAATATTTTTTATTAACTCGCTCTATCTTTAAAATAGTTAATTCTTTTATAAAATAAATTGTAATTTAGACCGGCTATTATATGTGAACGTGAGAAAAAGAACAACCTTTAGGTACCTAATTGGAAAACTATAATCCCTTAAGGACTAAAGCTGTAGTTTGTTTACTAATTTCAGATATGTGCATAACATGTTTTAATTGGGTTTGGGAAATGGATGTGGTGGATGCGGGTGCATGGGGGGGTCATTATTATCCGGGATGATGATGGTCGTTTGATGGCTGTGTTGGTACTTTTATTTGCAAGGATATGGAAAATGGACGGCACTGATTTGAGGGTAAAGTGCGGAGTTTTTTTATAAAAGAAAAAACAGATTGATCCGGTGAGGGAGGGGATTGAACCCGACGTGAATCGAACACGCAACCTTCTGATCTGGAGTCAGACGCGCTACCATTGCGCCACGGATCCCTGGATAACAAATACTTCCTACAAATAAATATTATTAAGCTAACATTACGAAAACATGAAAGATTAATAGTAGTAGTAATAATAATTAGGGTTTGTTATTTTATTCAGCTTTCTGAGCTTCTCAAGATTGCATCAAGAAGCATTAATGGCCGCAGAAAAGGATATCAAGGAGTCTGAAGAAGCCATCGATTTGTAAGGAAGGTAGAGATGCACAGCAACGAGAAGGTTTCCAAAGACTTTTTGATGACTTTACGTGCATACAGAAACGGGTGCAAGGATTTGGTTGATGCGTACAGAGGTGTTGTTGGGCTGGTTGCAGGCTATCTGATTTGCTAGTGGGGTTTCATAGATTTTTGCCAAATTCTGAAGCAATGGACTCTATAATAAGCTAGTTGCCCATTTGAAAATTGGAGAATATGTGTTAGAATTTACTTCCACGAAACTTTTGACAAAGTTAATGGATCCCTCACAAACAAGTAAGCCTCCATGTCGCAGACAGTTGATATGGAGATTTTTTTGCTGGAGAAGATGAACGTCGGGATGCTGGAAAACCTACAAAAATTTGTCCCTTTTGAAGAATTGAAGATCTTTCAATGATGAAGTTAGTATATATGAGGATGGAGATTATGAAGCAACAGGAAGTTGTGTGTGGGTGTTGAAAGGTTGTGGGAAAGGTTATAATTAAAAGCGAGTTCTAGCACTTGAAATGATTTATATACGTGCAGCTAGCTATCGCTATTGAATATAAAGTTAAGAAAAATATTATCATTCAGATGTAGCTCAGATTTTGTGTTTATCTTTCATAGCAATCCTGTACGTACATGCTCTTCATTATTTCATAGATCTGCTAAACTCGAGCTGGAAGCAGACTTTTCTATGTCTTCTCCACCAGATCTTGACGTCTTGTAATGCAATATTATATTTCTAAAAAGAAAATCAATTTATAAACTTAGTTTAATCCCAATTTTATTTAACTCCAAGGGTTATCGATCTGGTTTGGTTTCCAGCGCAAAACTCTGAAACCTTCATGCCTTATTTCTTTCTTAACAATGCAATTAAATTTCTTTTTCTTTTCGCATGAGATCCATAAGTTTTTCCATAGCCTTGCAAATAATATCTCATCATATTTTACTCTGTATATTTCAAGGAATTTGAAGTTAAATAAGGTTGATATTGTTGTTGGTGCTAGCAGGAGCACTAACAATTCTTTAGGTGGTGATTGTCTTCGTGAATGTGTTTCTAGAAAATGATGATTATGAGTCTGGTTATTTGTTTTAGCCCTAGCGATTATGATTTATAATTAAATTAATGAAAATCTACGCACGTATAAATGAAGTTTAAATCCAAAGTATACAACAATTTTTATGTAATGAAAACTTTTATTTTTATTCCAGAAAGTAATGTTGTTAATAAAAATCTTATTAATTTATAATTAATCCGAGTTTTGAAAACCTCTTCCATATATGTCATGTTAACAACGCATTTGTAAACAACCTTAATTAGTTGTGGGTATGTAGAAGAAGACGACATAATATTGAGGAAATTAAGAGCATCAAAATCTAAATCCTTTATCTAATTTGTGTTAATAAGACGAAGATAAAATTAAGGGTTCATTTTTTAGGCTCCCTATATATCATCATTTGAAGTAATAATCTATCATTGAGGTGAAATGTTAAAATCATATTTTTCATTTGATAAGATTTAAATTTATATTTCACTAGTTGCTCGAACAAGAATATTTTATTATAATTAATCGTTCATTTCAATTGAAGCAGCACTCGTATTTATATAATTAATTGTTAAAATAATTTTGTTAAATTTATTTTCTTTTTTTTCCTCTCTACTTTATGTATTTATCTCATTCAAAAATAATAGTATGAACCAAAAAGGAGATCTAAACTCTATTAACATACAAACTAATTTAATATATTGATTTTTTAAAGTTGAAAAAAGTCTCTTTAATATATAAATTTACGGGGTGTGTGTGTGTGTATATTATTTTAAAAAAATCATTTTAAAACTGTCATATTTATTTTAGTTTTTTTTAATATATTTATATTCTATATTCTATATTCTAAAACAGTATTCAAACACAATCATAAGAGATTATTACATGGCTGTTCAAAATTTCTGACAACTCAATGAATCTCTGAAAATAATAATATCGATGATGATGGAACTGTATTAATGCAAAACATTTGTCTTTTATGTATAAACTTTAAATCTACTTTCTAACCTGGAAAATTGTAAATAAAACCACTAATCTAAAATTTGAAACAAAATATTACCCCTTCTAGTGGGCGGCAGGATTGAATAATTTAATCTTAATTTGATGAGAAATTAAAATTTAAAAATTGATGGACTGAATTGTACTGTGCAAGATTAATTAATTTCGGTATAAAAAAATTAACAAATACTTCTAAAAATAGACAAACGAAACCTAACACAATATCTCTTATCTCTTCTTCAAATATACTAAAAGATCTCGGGTTGGTTTTTCTAGTGAGGCAGGCACCTTCTACATCTTTTTTCTACCATATTAGAAAGAAACTTGAACCCTGTAAAAAGGGTAAGAGGTAACATTGAGAAATGTGAACATACGAGGACGGAAGTGAAATATTAGCAGATATATAAGGACTAACATGTAGTATACCCTACAAAACAGATTAAAAAACAAAGAAAAGAAGCGGCAGCATAGTGATAGACTGATAGTTAACAACCACCAAATCTGATGATCACGTCTCTCTCTCTCTCTTGTGGAAGCTTATTAGGTGCTGCTTCTCTTCCTTCTTCAGAAGACTGTCTGGTAAAAAACACACACACTAAAACAACAACCACCCCACACTACTCTCTTGCCCGGCGGATATCGGAGCTATGGTCGGCGACTGGTGGCAAGATATCAATGACTCCACTCAATGGCAGGACGGAGTTTTCTACACTCTTTGTGCTGCTTACGCTCTTGTTTCCGCCGTCGCTTTGGTTCGTGTTTCCGCTTCCCCGCACCCGCGTCTTTCATTTTCATACAAAATTGTTGTCATTGGAATAAAATACTCTTTTTTTTCTTGTTTATAGATTCAATTGATAAGGATTGAATTGAGAGTGCCAGAGTACGGATGGACGACGCAGAAGGTTTTTCATCTCATGAATTTTATCGTTAACGGAGGTTTATTTTTTCTTAATGATAATTTTTCGTTGTGCTATTTAACTTAATAAGATTATATATTTTTTAATAATTTTCTGGGGGTTTTTTATTTGTAGTGCGGGCGGTTGTGTTTGGATTTCATAAGCAAGTATTTATCATGCACCCCAAGGTTAGTCTTACTATAGTTTAATTTTGAATTTCGATTAAAAATAAAATAAAAATGCTAAATTAGATGGTGAGGTAGAATCAGTTAGGGTTTTGAATATTGTGATGATGAAGGGTTGTTGTTTTTGGGAATGGGAGCAGGCATTGGTTTTGCTATTATTGGATTTGCCTGGACTTCTCTTCTTCTCTACCTTTACACTCCTTGTTCTGTTTTGGGCAGAGATATATCATCAGGCAAGCTTTATATTCGAGTTGCTTTTTAATTATTTCAGGGTTTATGTACTTGGATTGTTGTTCAGCTGTTTATATATATATATATATATATAAAATCCTTTTTGACTTGTTTTTGAAGTTCCAGGCCAGAAGTTTGCCGTCGGATAAGCTCAGGGTTTTTTATATTTCAGTCAATGCAGCAATGTATTTCATTCAGGTATGCTAAATGTTAGTATCGAGTTCACTGTATTGATGATGTAAAAAACGGGTGTATTTAGCAGTTGGCCTCCGCTGGGATATTTATTTGCTATTGTCATCTCTGCCTCCTCTGAGCTGTTTCCAGTAATTTATGTTATGTGAATTCTTAGTGTATGTGCCAAACTCTCTCGATGCAGCATATGACATGGATGAGTACACAAAGAAAATACTTAAAAACTGTGCAATCTTTTGGAAATTGAACAAAGGTGCTGGTTTGATGTGTACCAACAAATTGGATGCCTGAGTTTATGTGACAGTTCCCTTATTCTTGTAGACCTCTAGCTAATTTGAATTTCTAAGACCATTTGCCTGAGCCAGTTGCTTTCATTTTCTTCTGTGATAAGGAATGGAGTGAGGGTTTGAGGGAATGGTTTTGGGCAGTCTAAATGAATATAGTTTGTATTGATGTGGCGCTACCAATAATGGTCTTTAGTTTCCTAGCATAAACAGCTCTGACCTAGCTGCAATAACAATTTATTATCATAGTTGTATTTCAGTTAAGTGTCTTACCATAATGAACTTTTGAATCAGGTTTGCATCTGGGTGTACCTTTGGATAGATGACAACAGCGTAGTGGAATTAATTGGAAAGATATTTATTGCAGGTTAAACCTTGTATCCAGCATGGATAAGCTCATCACTCCCATTTCTGGGAATTAAGCTCTACCTTATCATTTTTACAAGTATCTATACATATTCAATCATATTTTTTTTTTTCTTTTTCAGTGGTGTCAATCCTAGCTGCATTAAGTTTCTTGGTATATGGGGGAAGGTGAATATTCTTCATTGTATTTAATGATTATGGTTATTAGGGTATCGAGAGATGTCTGGTTTCATTTACTCATGTAAGTTTTATCTGTGTGCTGTTGTTTTTTGTGTCTGCTTCCAGATTGTTTTTCATGCTGAAACGCTTCCCTATTGAATCTAAAGGGAGAAGAAAGAAGCTTCATGAGGTTTGGTGCATTTCCTTCTTGCTTGATTTCTGTAATTTAGAATCCATTTATCATATTACGAAACATGATTGCTGCTACACTATGTATTGTGGCTTTTGCCTATTCTCTTATCTGCATACAATGTTTGCATGTTATCCTTTGGATTTTAGTTCTCATCAATCAGTTTTGTCAAGTTTGTGATGGATCTGAAACCATCCTTCTCATATGATCACATATTTCAAAGACTTACTGTTCCCATATATGGATATCAAGTCAAAACATATCTATTAGGTGATTGCAAGTTTATAACTTTCCCATTCAAATGGTCGAGTGTGAGAGAGCTTCAGTGGTCTTGGTCTCTGTGAGTGATTTTTCTGGAACAGATATTTGATGTTGGAGTTGGTGGCAAAGCATTCTGCTAAATGAGCTATTTCATGGATGAATGTGCATTCCATGCTAAAAGATTTATTAGTATTATGGACATGTTGGGTTTTACACAAGCTTTAAAAGAGATATCGCCCAAATTTTGAACTAGTGAAAATAAATAATTACACTTACAGTATCGTGGCAAACATAACTTCCTGCAATGTAATAGAACAAAAACAATAAGAATTTAAAATAAAAATGAGAGAAATTTTAAAGGTGCACTAATCATCCACAAAAACTTGCATGAACTTATCATTTGACTTTAAATTAGTATGATGAGCTCTATTGCAGGTTGGATCAGTTACAGCCATATGCTTCACTTGCTTCCTTATCAGATGTTTTGTGGTAAGCCTCAAACAATAGTCCACCCCGACTTATGTTTTAAGGATTTCTTTTGATGCTTTATCAAAATTTGAAACTGTTGCTGAAAGAATCTGCCATCTTCTTAATTTTCAATCCATTATATACTCATGAAGTTGGAGATGTGGGTCTCCTATAGATTTTGAGGGCACTAAGCATGGGGAAATGTCAACGAAGCTGGAGTCCATGAATTAGCATTTTTTTTTACTGCATAATGTATAGTCAGGAATACAATCATCTTAGATTTTTTTGCTTGACAGGGAAAAAGGATATTTGATATGGCAATAATGCTTTTGCATGTGCTGTCTGGGGCATCGCTGCATTCATAAATATGAAGTTGTTTGTTTAAACTAAAATTTAAAGCTTGCAGGTTCTTCTCTCTGCTTTTGATGCTGATGCCTCACTTGATGTACTGGATCATCCAGTTTTGAACTTCATCTATTACATGGTACTCTATTACACTTTTTTATACATGTAATAAGCTCCAGTAATATAACTTGGCATTACATGGCTTAACTTTACTTTTGATTTGGAACTTTTTTTGCTCAAAATTACAGCTTGTCGAGATTCTACCTTCTGCTCTAGTGCTCTACATCCTGCGGAAGTTGCCTCCTAAGAGGATATCAGCTCAATATCACCCAATTTGTTAGCCAGCAATGTTTCTTTAATCTTAATGTTCTCTGTTCCCCCAGAGCAGTTGGTCCTGTCTGTTTCAGCTGTAGGTGATGTTGGAGTTGAGCATTGAAAAAGAGTCCGGAAAACGTTCCAGATGTCTATTCTGGTGTAGCTCATGACGGCGGAGATTCGTTTTAAATGTATATTACTCAGATTACTGCAGCTTGTTGAAAGGGAGATTTGAATTCTTAATGGGTTAAGAGATGTTGAGGCATTGGTTGTTTGATACTTTTCTATGCAGTTTATTTTCTTAGAATCTGCTAAAGGAAAATTTTGTGTAGTTTGGGGTAGTTGTCAGTCAGTCTGTAGAGAATTCAATTTGAAGTTGTATGCATGCTTAACAAATCAAGGAGATGATGCGTCCCTTTTTCCCTCATTTTCCTTTATGGTACGCCAATCATCAGTCAATTGTACCTTTTGTGGAGGGATTTATTTGAGATTTGGATTAATGTTTCTCTGCTTCTGTTTTTTTGAGCCATGAACAAATTTTACATAGACGTTACTTTCTGATGACCTATTTATTAGAATGGCTGATCTTTGTATTTCCTTTGTTGCAATTGTCCAAGGAAAGTTAGCTGGCTATTTATCAAAATCTTTCCTTTATTAGGATATGCTAGCTGTAGGCTAAATGTATATGGGAGTTTTGATATTCTAAAGGCCAGAAATCACTTTATACAAATTTTATACTATTGTACTATTTCAATATAATGAAAACTCTCCATCAAGAAGAAAGGAATTTTTTCCTTGAAAACTCTCTAAATTTAACATGGTATTAGAGCCACAATTTTGATTCCTCTCATGTCTCTTGTTCATAAGTTTAGTATAGTTCTTTGTTTTTAGTTATTCTTTATCAATTTATTTCTTGGCATCATGTCATCAGACAAGTCAATTCTTTTCAATGGTAATAACTACTCAGCCTGGGAATTTCATTTAAAGGTGTTTATCAAAGGCAAGGATTTATGGGGCCATATTGATGGCAACAACCTTACTCCTAACAAAGACAAAAACAAGGATTGGAACATCAAGTGGGAAGTCAAGGATGCTCAAGTTATGGTATTGATTCTCGGATCTATCGAACACAAACTTGTCTTGAATCTTTGACCATTCAAGACTGCTGTTGAAATGTGGACTTACCTAAAGAAGTTGTACAATCAACATAACACTACTCGTTGATTCCAGTTTGAACTTGAATTGGCTAATCTCAAATAGGACAATCTCTCTATAATAATTTTATTTTTACTCTAGCTTCATGAATCTTTGGACTTAATATATTGATATTGTGTATGTTACGTTACCTCTCAAAAGCCTTAGTTTCATTCAATCTCTCCATGAAATTACTAAAGAGATCAATTCCTCATGAAACTCATATATGAATCTAAAGGGACCCAGCCTAATCTTATGAATTGAGAGCTTGACGAGCAACACCTCTTTACTCAAACCACCATAGAGCGACAATTTCATTTATTCTCTTATTCCCATAGCTTATACAACACAAGGCAAGCCAAGAGGCCGAAACATGAGCATTGTCTACTGTGTTTGTTGTAAAAGATAGTCATTTTGCTTTGAATTGTTCCAAAAATTCTGCAACTATTGCAAAAGGATGACCATATTATCAAGAAATGTCTTATCCGACATCCTAAGAAATCTATAACAACATATACAACTTTAGCTGAGTCTTCTAGAATTGGTGGATCCATGGATACAACACCCATGACATAAAATGCTTTTGGTTCTGTTCAACCCGTAACTCTTGAAGTAATCCAATAAATGATTGTTTATGCATTTTCCACTTTAGGAATCTTAGGCAAACAATTCTTTACATCTCCTCCTCGGTATTTTGACTCTACAGCTTCCAATCATATGACAAACAATGATAAATCTCTTACCAGTGTGCACAAATATTCTAGAAATCTCAAGATTTATATTGTTGATGGCAATTCCTTACCTATTATAGCAACTGGTGATGTTTCTCCTTCTCTAACCGATGTCTTTATCTCTCTTAGCCTTAACACCAATCTTGTTTCTATCGATTAGTTGGTTGACAATGATTATAAAGTGAAATTCTCTAAATCTGGTTGTGTTGTGTAGGATCAACAATCTAGAAAAATGATCGCGAGGGGGTCTAAAGTGAGACATCTTTTTCCTCTCCATTTACCTTTATCTCCATGTTTATCATTACCTTTTGTCACTTGTAACTTTGTTCATGTTGATTGCTAAACATGGCATAAACATCATGGACATTCAAACTCTAATGTACTTCATGATTTGCTAAAATCTAGTTTACTTGGGAATGCAAAGTCCCCATCTCTTAATGTTGTTTAATTTGATTACAACTCTTATAGGCTTGGCAAAAGTAAAACTATGGCATATCTCACTCACACACCAAAAGGAGTCCAATCATTTGACATGATACAAAGTGATGTATGGGGTATGGCACCAATTATTTCTCATGTTAATTACAAGTATTTTATCACTTTTATTGACGACTATAATCGATTCACATGGATTTATTTTCTATGCTCTAAAAGATAATTTTTTTTAAGCTTTTACATGAATATATTCAAACCAATTTTCTACCAACATAAAAATCTTACACTCTGACAATAGGGTGAGTACATGTCTCACTTGTTTCAGGAATACCTATAACACACATGGTATAAAAACATAAAAATCCTACGCTCTAACAATAGGGTAAGTACACGTCTCACTTGTTTCAGGAATACCTATAACACACATGGTATAATCTCTCAAAGATCTTGTCCCTAAATTCTTCAGCAAAATAGGATGGCTAAAAGAAAAAAAATCATCACCTTCTTGATGTTGTATGCACCCTCTTATCAGAGTTATGTAAAGCTCTCTCTACTACTGTCCATCTCATAAACAAATTGTCTTCCCTTTCATTGCACAAAGAATCTCCTTTCACTCAATTATTTGGTCATACTCCAACCTATTCTACCATTTATATCTTTGGATGTGTGTGTTATGTTCACCTTTCTATACACAAATGCATAAAAATCATGGGCCAGTCTATCCAATATATTATTTTAAGATATTCTATACCCTAAAAAAAATTTATTTGCCATGATCCAATCTAGGTTGTATTCACATTTCTAGAAATGTATTTTTTTTCTAGAAAATCAATATTTCTTTCAAACTCATCATGATAACTCTTAAGCCTTTCCTAGTATACTAGCGACGATCCCACTCCTTATTAACTTAGATTCCAACATCTCTTGATTCCCCTCCAAATCATCCCCCAACTATTGATTTTGTTCCAACAACTACACTTGCTCTTCTTAGACATGATACTCAGGTTCGTAGACCTCCAAATAGGTTAGGTTTCAGAACTTTTTTATCTTTAATATCCACTTTGTCTTCTATTCCTATTCAATTGAGTTACAAACAAGCAATGGTGCATAAGTGTTAGCGAAAAGCTATTGAAACTGAACTTTTAGCACTATAAGAAAACCACACCTGGATGTTGTTATATTTCCTCAATTTATAAAACATATTGGGAGTAAATGTGTGTTTTCTATCAAGCTTCATTCTAATGGATCTATAGATCGTTACAAGGCTCGATAGTCACCAAGATGACCATCGTGTGTACAATCATAGCCCTTTCCACCTCTCACTCCTAGCCTTTACATAAGATGGATGTTAAGAACACATTTTCTGCATGGTGATCTCAAGGATGGAGTTTACATGAAATTTTCCTCTAGTATGTCTACTTTCTTACCCGCTGATGTTTGCAAACTAAATTGTTTTTTGTATGGTTTGAAATTGGCACCAAGAGCATGGTTTGAAAAATTTTGCACCTTTCCTTAGGTTTTCATTCACTCAAAGTTTGTATGACCCTTCTCTTTTCCTACAGAGAACATCTAATGGCATACTCGTCCTTTTTGTTTATGTGGATAACATTATTGTCATTAGTTTTTATATGACAACTATCTTTGAGATTAAAAAATTATTGCATTCTACTTTCCATATGAAAAACCTTTTAGGCAACTCATCTATTTCTTGGGGTTAAAGGTGCATCGTTGACCTCAAGGTATCTTTTTAAATTAGAACAAATATATTTAAGAACTGGTTCATTTAGCATGTCTCACAAACTCTATTTTTATTGACACTCCCATGAAAATTAATGTGAAATATCAACGTCAAAGGAAACTTCTTGAGGACCTCTCTCTATATCGAAAGCTAATTGGTAGTCTTATCTACTTTACCATCACTGGACCTAATATCTTTTATGTTGTTCAACATTGTCAACAAGTTCATGCAAGCCCCCCAATATCTCAACTTGTTGATGTTCGTCGCATCATTCAATATATCCTTGGCACACCTAGTTGTGGCTTATTCTTCTGCTGCTGATTGGGCTGATTATACACTAGAAAATCCACTACAGGATGATGTTTATTTCTTGGTGATGCTCTTATCTTTTGGAAATGCAAGAAGCAAGATTGTATCTCCAAGTTCTCCATTGAGGCAGAGTATCGCGCCATGTCTGTTGCCTGATTCGAAATCATTTGGCTTCGTGGTCTCCTCAAAGAGCTTGGTTTCTTCCAAGTTCACCCTACTCCATTACATGATGACAACACTAGCGTCATCCAAATTGTTGTTAACCCCATCTACCATGAGCGTATGAAGCACATATAGGTTGACTTCCACTCTATTTGGGAGGCTTTTGACCACAAAGTTATTACACTTTCATATATCTTCACTACTCTACAAATCATGGATATCTTCACCAAAGCTATCGCCAATCATATCATTTTCTTGTTAGCAAATTAATGCTCGTAGATTTATCAGCATAAATTTGAGGGGGATGTTAGAAGAAAGTTAGGTGGCCATTTTGTTAAATGTAAATTCTATACCTTGTATAGCTTTGACAACTAATTTCTTTATTTGTAAATCTTCTCTTTATTAGTACCTTATTAGTATATACTAGTAGTAAGCTAATTGTATATGGTAGTTTTAATGTTCTAAAGGCTATAAATTTTCTTGTATAGATTTTATACTTTAATACTCTTTCGAGAGAAGGAGTTTTTTTCTAAAACGCTCTCTAAGTTTAACAGCAATTCCATTGTATTCTTCATTTCCTGTTTAGATTTTCACTCTGCTGTTTTTAATAAGTTAAATATGCAGCTGGTCATTTTTTTTAGGGTCTAATATAATCAGTAAGAACACAGATCCTGCTAAAGGACTTTCACAGGAGCAAAAGTTGGCCGCTTTCTCCAGGCATGAGCACTAGGCAAGACCCACCCTGACAACTTGGTAAAGGAACCTACCTTAGCCTAAAAAATAAAATGTTTGCTGTTGTATTGCTACACAAGCGTCAGCTAACATTTCTGGTTCCATTCTCTACAGTCGGACCAAAAGTTCGATTGAACCAGAAAATATACCATCAGTTCTATGATAAATGATGAGGAATCATCGAATTCCAGAAAATCAAACTCGCTGTATATTTGATTGAGCATGAGAAATGCACGAAGGAGAAAAATCCTATATCAACCGGAAGCATCTATTCTTAACATAAATGCGAAAAACTTGTCTCCAAAATCCAGCAGCAGCAGTATCATTTACAAAGTTAATCTCTGAAGACATGTCAGGTAAAGAACCAAGTCCACCCATATTTCCCACTACTTTTACGGGCAGGCCACTGTAACCAAACGTTACTATTCATCAGCCTATGTTTTCTGGGTATCTCATCAATCTTGGTGAAGCTCCTCTGCAGGTGGAGCAAATCGCACATTTGCTGGCCGAGCCACCACAACAGCGTCATCTGCAAATAGAGATTTAATAAATCCTGGGGTTCGTAGGGGCCGACGACCTGTCATTCGCGGATATACATCTTCAAGAAAATAGTAAGCATGACCCGCTATCATCCCCTGTATCAGAAAAAGTTACAATTAAAAAGAGGAAACCAAGAGAGTCACATGACAAAAAGGCAGTCAGATTAACAGGAAATTTGACATCAAAGTCAGGAGGATCTTTATATAACACAAATTAAACCTAGAGGAGCCACACATTCTAATGGCTCCAGCTTGATTGGAGTTCAAAGATACTTCTTGACTTCATAAGTATAATGTAACTGGATAAAGGTGGAAGTCCTTGATCTGTCACTATATCAAGCAATACATCAAAAACTGGAAGATGACTCAGTTTATAGTGAAGCAAAATGTCTTGTCTCAGCTTACAGCACGAAATTTACAATCAGTATTAGTGTTTCCCTTTTCTTTTCATTTTTTTGGATAATGATAAGGACAAGTCATGGGAGGTACTCATCTATATTTAAGTTTCTTCAAAACTTGAATGCCAATGACAGAACATCCAGGATTTGATGAAACAAGAACTACATTGAAGTTCATATCCAATCAAGCAAATATTTCCGAGTGACCATGGTTAAGAATTTGCTAATGCATGTAACATAAAAGCACAAACATGGAATTAACGATGGCACATAAAACACACCAGCAGATCCACCCAAGCACTGGCACCAACAAGAACAGAGAATCCCAAGAGAACCTGGTGAGAAAAAAGGGAGAAAACAGTGTTACTACTTGCCTCTACATTGACTTTCAAGATAATTCAACTTGAAACACATCACGGTTAGAACCCTAATTAGGACAGCTCATGTATCAGTTTGATTCTAAGTGAATGTTAGAGCAGCTACAAACAGATGGCAGGCAGAAGTACATGTTATCATTACGAGACAAACTTACATGATTAAGCTGAAAAACAGATCAAATGCTCATTAAAAGCTCACTCACCCATGGTAGGTAAGCTGCAGTGAAAGTGAAGAGGCCCAAGAAACTCATGTGGATAAAGGGGTTTTGCTTGCTCCAGACATAAACCTGTATAGATGAAAGATTTTTTAAAATTTTTTTAAGAGTTTACTCAAAAAAGAGTTATCAAAATGATATTAGAACGTAAGAAAGATTAAAATAACTAACCATCATGAAGGTCAATGAATTGCTCAGGAATATGATTTTTGAAAACGATTCTGACAGATAGGGTATGTTTCCTCCAATTATGACAATGCTAGTCAAAACACTAGCACCAAACAAGAGCATGTAAAAGAAATCTGCAGTCCTTCCCCTGAAAGAGTTCTCTTCGAGAAGTTTGCAATATCGAGCAAGAAAGAACATGTGGAACATAAAGTCCAAGTCTGGCATCATGAAGAAGAACATTAAGAAAGACAGTTGGTGATTAAAAAAAAAAAATTAACTGCAAGAACACAAGTATATCATAAGCAGTCAGAACTCATAACCCTATCTTTATTGTGAATAAGGAATTTGACATAACATAAAGATATAAGAAAACCAAACTTTCCGGTAAAAAGCACCCCAGGATGTAAGATGCTTTCATGGAAAAAAAAGAGCCATAAAGTGCAAGTTTAATCAGCTATGCGAACAGACTCCATCATCTGCAACATCTTGGTATGGTATATTAGAAGTGCCCGATTCAGTTTTAGGAATTAATTGTTGATTCCCAACACAGAACTCAGGTTCCCTCTGTAGAATGATAACAATCACAATTTGATAATCACTTTCCTTGGAACTGAAGCCTTAAGATTTAGACTGGAAAAAAAGAGGTAGTATTTCATTGAAGAATTTGCACTTGAATATTAATTTTTGCTTGAAGAAGATAGGCAGTTAAAAACTTGGATATCACATGCTGTAATATATGCAAATGTCATAAAATTGACCAGGCAAAACACTGCAACGCTCACAATGAACTTGTTCAACCAAAGTTTACAATAACTCTTCTATTCATAGTATATCTACATCTTTGTTTATGGATATGCAGATATTAAAATCCAATTCAGGACCCTCTTATAATAGAGATGCAAAACGAATGTGAAATTCTCATTTCACTACACCTAGGAGCCTGTTCACAGGTCACCGAAGGAGCTAGACAAAGCTTGAAACCTTCTGATATTAAGATGCTAGAGGCTGTGCAGACGAAAGAATTGATACATATACTATAAAGTTGAAAGCTTTCGTACATTTCTGATATTGGTAATCACCACTAACACCCAGATGAAAACTTACCCATCTTACGGAAGTAAAGGAAATTAGTGACAAGGCGCCAGAACTCATAATTCTTCATCACAAGTTTAGGGTTTAAGTACAGATTAGAAGGAGATATTATCTGCCCAATACAAACAAAACCAGAGCTAAATTAAATATAAAAGAAGTTCCTTCACCTTTATAAACCCATCAAAATCACAAATGCCAAGATAAATATAAACCCAGAATGAACCAAATTTAACTCCTTAAGTCTAATAACAAAAGCAATAGCTAACTCAACCTCCAAATATCCAAATTAATTATTTCAACATTCTTCAAAAAAATCAAGAAATAAAAACAAACACAAATTTCAATGAAAATCAAAAGGGAAACTACAACTTACAGAACTGAACGAAACCCAGTTGAAATCATTCAAGAACAGAATCACTCAAAACGTTGTCTTTTTTTTCTTTCAAAAACAACAAAACCCACAATGAAAATCAAAGAAAAAAACCTATCATTCACAAAATTAAATCAAACCCATTTGAATCATAAAAAGAACAAGAAAGCCCATTTCATTAAAAACAAATTTACCATTCATTATCCCATCAAAACAAGCAAAACCCACATATTAAAACACAGAAAAAAAAGAAGAAAAACAACAAATACAAAGTTTAAAAAGAGAAGAAAAAGTGAGAGAAGGCAAGCAGGCAGGCATACATCAAGAGAGCAACCAATGGTGGTAACAACTGCAGCTGTGACATAAGAGCGAGTAATTATTGGCATCTGCTTATACCAATCCTCCACTGCTTGAGCCATTAATTAAGAATTGATAATTGTACAAGTGACCTCTAAAAATATCTGATTTTTTATGTTTCAGCTGAAAATTCTTTAGACCCAGAATAGAAATAACGATTTTCTACTTAAGATGGTTTTCAGTAGAGAATTTTGGTGCTTTTTTAAGGAATCAAAGAAAGAGGTGAATGAAAAGTACGATCTTGGAAGGCTATAAGGTATGGTATCCAGCTAAAGTTCCTTGCTTGATACCTGTGACTATGCTGGCCCAATCAGAAAGAGAGTGAGTTCCACGAACCAATTGAATTGTTATTAGTTTTTGGGTTTATGGAAATGTGGTACTTGGTTTTTTTTTTTTAATTTTAAAATTTAAAGGGTTATTACGAGGTTACTGTCCCGCGCTCCGCTCATACTAAAATTTATCGAAGGATAAAAATCTAAGTTGAGAAAAAAACTTAACCGCGTGGATTCATTATATAAAACTTTAAAATGATATTTTTTTTAATTAAAAATTATTAATTTTTTATTTGTCAATGATGGCTGGAAATTTAGATGAGATAATTTTTTGATTTAAAAATTTATTTTCAATTATTTTTACTTAAAAATAACTAAAAAATATTATTAAAGCCTTTCTAAACCACATAATAACACTGAAAACCCAAAAATGGGTTTAAAAACTGAAATTCAACCCAAATTAAAAAAAAAAAAAAACCTTTGGTTTCTTTTCTTTTAAATTGTTTTTTCCTTCAAATATTTTGACAAATTCACCAATAGTTTAGCCATTAAAGTCAGTGTTTGAAAAAAGAATTGAGGAACAAAAAAGAATTGAGGACTAAAAAAAGAGAAGAAAATTGGTTGGTGAAGCTACAATAAAATGTACGTGTGACCATGTTTTTTTTTTAAAAAAAAAAGAAATATTT
>Ga0307511_10003298_pt1 | contig 16604 bp, 9 predicted proteins | sample 13_EM_MG_FD_200266 | JGI IMG/M metagenome (GOLD analysis project Ga0307511, IMG submission 200266) | Populus trichocarpa ectomycorrhiza microbial communities from riparian zone in the Pacific Northwest, United States - 13_EM | ecosystem: Host-associated > Plants > Roots > Unclassified | place... | reverse complement strand
GTTAAAAAACCCAATTTTTAAAAAAAAAAAAAAAAAAAGAAAGCCGGGTCTCGTCCGGGTTCGCCCGGGTCACCCGGGTTCCGGGTCGACCCGCCGGGTCATCCGGGTTTGGCCGGGCTGTTGCAACAGCCGGTCTTTTATTAAACCCGAACCGGTCCAGCCACCGGGTCGACCGGGTCCCGGGTCGACCCGCCGGGCCGGACCGGGTTTAATAACTATGCCTACATGGCCTCTGCATGTATTGGAAATGTATCAGAATCAATATATCAATGTCAAAATCTTTTTCTGTACTTCTTTTTCTCTTGGAAACCATGGAAGGCAAACACAGAGTGTCTCAATTCATTGCATGCTTGATGAAGCGTCATCACCTTTCAGTGCTGACACGTCTGACACCCTAATTAATAATTTGTGCAAGAATTCTTACATGGATTTTTCCCATGCTCTCGTGGAGAAGGCGATGCCATTCATGATGAAATCAAGCTCGAGTAAGCATTGCAGACGTGCCCCACTCCTGAGCCATCCATCTATCACCATAGAATCCACCTGTATAATTATTGGAATTGTTGAAATTAAAGGAGGGCTCTTGGGTGATGATGAGTAAGTATTTTATACTTAATATTTCTTCTTTTTTTTTTATGAAAAAGTCTAAACCTATAACATGACGATAATTCAAATCAACAACGGTCAAGCAAGCTATCAAATTTAATATACTTAGGGAGATTCATGTCTTAAACCCAAATAAATATAAATTTAACAAATTATTTAATTTAATATACTTAGATCTGTCAAGTTGGTGATTCATATATTAAACCCTATGTTTTATACTTAATTTACTGGGAAGATAAGTCGAGGAAAGATAACTATTATATAAAAAAAAAGTTAACACTTTACTCAAGAAGACATGCATTGTACTCGCCGTCGGTAGTAGTTGATACTTCGAGAAAACTAGACGATGCTATGATAATGCAGGAATTAAATTTGGTTTTATAGACCTCAACAATGTTTATAGAATTCTAAGAATTCCTTTTCAATATCCAAAACGTGAAAGAATATGCATCCTAGGACTTAGAGTTCGACAAAAAAAAAAGATTAAAATTCGAAAAAAGAAGAGGAAAAAAACAGAAAAAATAATGTTCAAGATACGAATCACATGATGAACGATTGTGACCTGAATTACGAAGTTTCTCTTTTTCTGTAAAGATTGGAAGAATATGTGAGGTCGGTACGAATGCACTGACTGCTGCATAAATTGAATATTTATGTAGGACGACTATATATAGCTTAGGTAAATCTTATCCGAATAATTAAAGAGATCATGTCATGAGTGCAGTGTATCTGCCCTTACCTATAACACGCCGACGTCTCTCTTTCCAAAAACCACACCACCTACTACTAAGCAGTGCCCACTACCACTAATCTATAGAAATCTTCTACGCAACTCATAGTTGCTAAATTTGATTTGGTTCAGTAAGTTATTTATAAATTCATGTCTTGAAATCTTTTCCAGGTTAGGTTGTAAGTTGAGTAAAGAGAATATTGATATTTTAATCAATTTAATTAGATTTTTAATAATTTAGTTCATCTAATCAAATATTATTACTTTTTTATTTAAGGATAAAAAAACAATAAGATGTTATTTCAATAAGAATAACTGAGTTTGATTGAGCGAGTGACACATGAATTAATCTTAAAATCTAATATAAGTTAAGTTATATGTTTAATAAAACAAATTATTGATTTTTTAATTAATTTAATTATGTTTTTAATAATTTAATTAATCTAATCAAATTCAATTACAATTACGTTAACACTAATAATTTTTAAAAAAATATTATTTCACTAAAAATAATTGACTGTGACTTACCTAGTAATCTAAACCTTTTTTCCATATTAATTTGATTTTCAAAGTATTTTTTGTTTTGAAATGTATCAAGATAATATATTTTTTAATTATTTTTTTACACTAGCTCATTAAAAAGATTCAAAATTATTAAGAAATAATTTAAAACAAAAATAAATTCAAAACTTTCAAAAGTGTTTTTTAAACACAAAACAGACAAACTATTAAACTAATTCTAACAATTAGGTGTGATATGTTTTTATATTATTGTGTGGCGTGTCGAAAGGGGAGCTATATGTATTGGTTCTGAAGAAATGAAACTCTTAAGGCGAAGGACACCTAAGTAGAACCCCAACAAAATGATCTACTTGGGTCTTTCATCTGTCCGAGACAAACATTTTGGAGCTTTGGACCGAGTAGTCCTGTCTAGCTTGGCCCAATATTCAGCTATATCAAAAGTTGATTTCATTTCTTCTTTCATCTTTGGGTCCGACACACAAGGCCTTTTCATACCTGGACGAACACAAGAATTTTCTGTGCCAGAATTGGGGAGGGGAACGCATAATTTGAGTTTGCTGAATTTCAGCGAAGACCAGACCAGCTCTTGACTCCAGGAGGAATTATATCCTGTCCATGGCATGTTTGCAAATCGAACACGAGAGGAGACATAATTGGTGCATGCTTGTGGATTTAACCCTGGGGAGATACATGAGATTACTCGGTACATCCACGAGATTATAATTTACAGGAAACAGATTCTGAAATAACATGGGAGATCATCAAGAGTCGCTTCATTGTTGCTACATCATCCTTGTGCTGTGATAGCCGTGGGACTAAAGCAGATGAATCAGAACATAACAATCACTATATAGTACATTTTGCTGATAATATTGCGAAAGCTCACTCTGAAACTTCAGTTCCTAGAGGTGAATGCCCCCTCGAAGAACCAGTTGCGATCTCAGATATCCCTTTAGAAGGCATAATCCAGCTGCTTTCTCTGATACAAAAAAACGTTCTTTAGCATAATCTACTGCTACATTTTCTGAAGTAAATATACTTTCCCATGGAATTATTAACCAGAGGTCACATCTGAAGTGATATATATAGAAAAACAATTTAATGAATTTCTTAAATAACAAATAAATTAAATATTTGTTTAAAAAATAACAAATAAATTATGGAAGGTCCTTACTTTGCAATTATATTGGAGTAAATTGGTCCCTTTCCTCTTCCAAAGAATCAGAGTTTCTTTATCAGTAAATATTTCTTAATTAGTTAGAAATATTTACTGGACCTTTGGATCCCGAAACCGTGTCGATGATGATGGTGCCACGATGCGGTGTGCCAGACATCATTGAAGGTAGAACTAGACTGAATTCTGCAGGTAAATACAAAGTTAATTACGAATTATATTATGGAGAACTGAAGTGGCCCTTGTCCAAAAAAGTGCTCAACTGGGACTTCTAGCCGGTACGCGCAGGGAGATATATATATATAATCGATCCGATTTCGAATTATGCTCTTTTGGCATGCAGTGGTGTAGCACCTTTTAAGTTTAAATTTGTTGATGAGAATTCCAGTATTGCAGATCTTCTAATCGGCGTTATGATCAATCAGAGTTCAGTTTCGAGTGATGGTGCACTAGGGTTTGCATTTAAACCAACAATCGGGAATGTTTACTTGATAATCATAATATTATTCCCTAATAATTTCTTAAGCATACTATATTGAATCAATGATCCGTCAAAAACAAGAAGATATGGTACCTAGCTTGTAAAGTGAGAAGAACAAATATAAGAGAGAAATGATCAGGGTAGACCCAGTATGACCCAACCAGTCAAATTGATAATTCGTTGACTTGAGGCTTGGTGGAACTAAGTCAGTGGAAAAAATATTTTTTTGTGTAAAAAAAAAATCCAAAGTGGCTTTGTTTCATGGTTTTTTAAAGTCAAAGTTTATATTGATTCATTGATCCTTAGTTTAACCCATCTCACTCATAATCCTAGTATTGGACCGAATCAACTCTTGAGTTATGTTATAACTATAGAAATGCTGCCCCAAAATCCGAAGAAGAAAGATTCACATAGCTTAACCTAATCCAAAACCTAGATCAATTCGCATGTAAAATACAATAAAAACTCATTGATTTTGTTTTGAAAAACAAATCGGTCAAAAAAATCGATGTTTTGAACATTTTTTAATAAAAAAAATTAAATTAACTCTAGTTGACCTTCTTAACTCATGATTTAGATTTTACTCCAGGTTAAATTTTAAAAATATTATAACAATTATTTTTATCCTTACATATCTTAGTCGGATAATTATAAAATTAAGAATTTATAATAATGATATCTCTCAAAACATATGCTCTAGCTCTATATAAAGTACAAAAATTTTTTCAAAATTATTTATGAATAAATTTATTTTATGTTTTTATTTTTTTATCTCCAACTATATATGTTTTTATTTCTTTCAAAAAAAAATTGAAGTTAAAAAAAATTTCAAAAGTGCATGTGGAACACCGTTATACGTATGCTTCAAATTTCATTCCACCTGAAATAAATCAGTAAATTAGGGATGACTGCACTACCCAATCAGATAGGCCTCATTCATGATGGGCCCATCACACCCACGTGACTTTTGACCGCCCCCACCGTCGGATCCGCTTCATGCGCTTCTCTTTAAGGCCATCCCTTTCTCTATCTCTCTCTAAACAAGCTCTAAACTTTCTCTCTCTAAAATCCCGTAAAACAAAACCAAAAAAAGCTCTCATTTTTCTCTCCTTCCCTTCACCTAGAAACCCCCCAAAAAAAAGCCAAAACCAGCAATGCCGATGTCATTATCCTGCACATGCATGACCATTGCTAATCCAGCAAAGCCAATGAAGGGCTCGAGTTCAATTTTGTTGATGATAAAGAAACAATCTTGATTGATAGAAAAAAGTCTTTTTTTTTTCTTTTGGTTATTTATAATATATATAAAGTATGTCTGAATTGGTGGCACGTACTGGTCGACTCCAACAACGTTATGAGGGCGGTTGTCGACTTGTTGCCGGGTAAATAACAGACCCTTTTCGTATCTTCGTCTGCAAATGATTTGTATGCGTGAAAGTATGTGTTTTTGATTGATGAGTTGAAGTATTGGTGTGTTTAAGTGTCCTTTTTGTTAGTGGTGAGAGAATTGACATTTGGATGGTTGTTACTTTATGTTGATTAATGGGTATGTTTTTGACTTTATGTTGATTAATGGGTCGTTTTCTATTTTAATAATCTATAGGTGTTTCATTGGTTTTATCTTCTATCTTTTCTTTTCTTGTTTAGGTTGTTCTTTTTGTCAAATTTAATGGGGTTGGTGGCTATAAGGATGTAATTGTAATGATGACCTTGTTAATTATTTAGTTATTTGATTAGTGTGATTTGTTCAATAATGAAAGGTATGAAACATTGACTAATTGTTGATTGAAGATATGTGTTCCTTTTGATGGATTAATGGGCAATGTTAACGAGGGATTAATTGAGGATTGAGATAATTTCGAGGCTTTTGTGCTGGGACCCTTTTTATCATTTGCCTCCCTTGCTTCTTGGAACCCAGTTATTAGGGAAGGTGATTGTAGACTTGGTTATAGAATTAAAATTTTAAATGGTTAGAATGCATCTCATTATATGTGGAGGCTTAAGTCTTTTGAACCATTTGGTTTAATCTTCAGACTGAAGAAATATTCTGGCATTGTTTCACATCATTTCTGGAGGGAATAGGAAGTTTGCACCATCAGTCATGTGCTGAATGAATGGATGAGAAGTTTTATGAGCATCTTGCTGGGTGAAAGATGCTTTCTTCTCTTTAGGGGGCCAACACCCATACCCCTGTCCAGATCCTGAAATGATTCAGCAGGTGATGTGAAATTATTTGGCTAGTTGTCTATTGCAGGTCCAACTTGCACCGGCTTTTTCGGCATAAGACAATTTGGATTTTGTAGCAAGTATGGTCTTTATCGAATAGATAGGACCAAACAGAGCTAATGTTTACCCATGTGAGCACTAGGAAGCTCATTTGACAGGTTTATCCTTAGTTTTGTCCATCAACAGTCTTGTGATCAAGATTAGAGGTCTTATGGTCAAGATTCATTGGAATAGAGTTCGGTCTTCTGGAATCCAAAGTCCAGCGAGCTTCCCACTAAAAAAAAATGAGAAGAAAAATGTAGCTTTAGGGATTGAGAAACAACTTGTAAAAAACCAAATAAAACATTACACCGCATGTATTGGAAATATATGTGGAACTACTTGCTGCTGCCATTGCATGGTGCTAAAAGTTACTGTCATATTTGATGTTGAGTTGTTAACTCATTGTTTTATTGACAGGTGTATTCCATATAGATTTAGAGATTATTGTGAGGATGGAGATGATTCAGCGAAGGTTGTGGAGGTTCTTATGATCAACTCGCCCAGTGGACCAGGTCTCTTGTTTCCAAAGGTATAAAGTTGTCAGATGCTCTTCTGGCATTTATGATGCACACTATTTGGAACCTAGGAGTGGATAGCTACCTGAATGACCATTTACACCTACATGTATCTCATCGGGGTGGAAGTGCGTTGTTATAGTCACGTTTAGCAAAAAGCTTGGTTCACAGTGAAAGGGGCAATGGCTTTACTTATTTAAGCGAGATTGCTTGGAGTTGGGCCCTGCTAAACATCTGGCTTATGCACCAAGCGTATTTTTGAAACCAGTAATCTTGACCATATGGCCTTAGAGCTGTGGGGATGCTGGGACTTAGATGAGAAAATAGTGACGGTAATGATTTTGGAAGTGATTTTGGAGATAATGATGTCGTTTGAAAATTTGCAATTACTCTGGCATATTTGTTGAGGTCGATGTGTATGAGCCTGCATGCTTGTATTTCCAGTGAAATGCAAAGTTCAGTTTCCTTTTCACTTTATTTGGGTTTTGGCTATATAATAAAGAATCAGACCTTTAGAATCCATATATTGTTTGAATCCCAAAACTTATGCCTTTAAAGAGCCAGTGAGAGATAGATACCATTTGGTTTAAATCCTGCCTCTTTGAAGTCTTCGTTTATGTGTGGGGCATATGCAATTCCTATTACGTGTGATTTCAGTTACTTTCAGGAAGAGAAAATACAAGAAGTTAAATTTCTTTTCATTTGTTGTTCATAGGGAGGATGGGAGAATGATGAGACTGCCAAAGAGGCTGCTGTGAGGGAAGCCATTGAAGAAGCAGGAGTTCGAGGCGATCTAATGGTGAGTTTTACATGCATTATTTGAGATTGTTTTGAATACATTTATTCTTTTCTGCTTTACCTATTCCATTAGAACTACAATCTATTAGTTGTGCCTGTCTCGTATAGCGAATGCTTTTGAAGAAACGTTCTTTTTTTGTGCATTGATGTGATTCACACACCTTCTTTATCATGATAATCATTGCCTTTTGTTTTATCTAGTAATTCTGGTGGCTGTTGAAATTATCATTCATTCCTTTAGCTTAAAAATGAATAAATAAAAAAGGAAAAATTACACCGATCATCCTATAATTTAGATGTTTTTACATTTACCCACTTTATTTTTGAAAATTAGAGTTTACATACTAAACTTTGTTGCGCATGTAACAGTTTACATCCTAAATCATCCTATAATTTAGTCTATTTTGCTTTCACCAAGGATGATGCAAACTGTAATTTTCAAAAACAAGGAGGTTAAGTGTAAAGACGATTAGACTATAGGATGATCAGGTAATTTTCCTCCAGCTTCAGAACATCTGTGGTAGTGTTAGGTTAAATAGTAAATCCTGTTTCTGAGCTGTTGGCATCTATATAAATTCCAGAGTAAAGAAGCTATTCGGAAATACGGTTGCATATATTTATCTGAAATCCCCATAATTTATTTTTGGATATCCTCTGGTGTCAACCTGTTAGCCTTTTATACTCTTGGCGTAGTTTCCTGCCAGTGATCCCTTGGGGCTGAGACAGGCTCTCCAAATATTATCTTGCAGCTTGTTTACACGTCTTGTCATATAGACAATCTAAAAGGGAATAAACTCTAATTATATCTGTGGGTTTCAGGATTTCATAGGGGATTATCAGTTTAAGAGTAAAACACTCCAAGATGAGTGTTGCCCAGATGGTTTGTGTAAAGCTGCAATGTATGCTCTATTTGTCAAGGAGGAGCTCGAGTCATGGCCAGAGCAGAGCACACGAACAAGAAGTTGGTTAACTATACCTGAAGCAGTTGACAGTTGCCGGCATAAATGGATGGAAGAGGCTTTGAAGGACTTCTCTAGCTGGCTTGAAGATAAGATGTAAGCTGCAGGAAAGGATCCCGCAATCCGGATTACTTTCTGTGTGCACAAACAAAAGGTTTAATGTCTAGTCACAAGGCTCGGAAGGCAATTTTCTTTTGGCTCATCATGCATCACCCAAGTAACAATAGTAGTAATTTTCAAGATTGCGTAGCAACCTGTTTTTGTATGTCTTGGAAACTCCTCATTTTACTGACCTCTGATGTATTTTAATTCCGGCAAGTGTCCAAAATGTCAATTGTATATTATAGTTGTTTAGATGTTCTTTAATGTTCTGACGAATTGATATAAGATTTTCCTTCTTGACAAAGAAACACTAGCATGTTGGAGCAATGGCAACCACACTAATCAAACTAGTAGTAGCATTAGGTTACCGACAAAGATAGTTAGAATAAAAGAGACATGTATTACTGTCTTTTTGATGCAGCCTTTGTTCACTGCCAGGTGAGTGCGGTGAAAGAAGAGCCGGAAAAGCAGAGCGCTAGAATATAACTTCAAAGAAGCATCAGCAGGGTCAGATTATACGGGTTTAATTTTGTACAAAAACACATACAGATGCCAATATATATATACCTCAAAAAAACTTATCAACTAGCAATGTCATCTATGAGATACAAATGGCCTACAAATACTTTTCTTGCCAGCTCCATGAAACAGAACGCAACCCGTAGGTCCCCATTTTCCATCCGATGCACCACTCCGACGCTTGAATGGTTCACCTCTCCCCACTGGTGTGTTGGTGTTGAAACAGACGCCCTAACCTTCACCCAGTCTCCAATGTGAAGTTCTTCATCCTCTACCAGCTCCACTTCTGATGGATCAAGCATCCATGGAGCCTACTGGAGTATATAATCTCAGCTTTCCATCAATTGCTGATATGGTCTCAACACTTCCATGAGTGTGGCCTGACCATCCAAACCCTGGCTGCTTCACAGAAAGTTTAACCCTAACCTTCTGCCCAGTCACGAGTCTTTCAGCTCTTTCAAGATGGGAGGTAGGTCCCGCCCATCTTTCTTGCTCCCCACTAAAACCAACATATAAGCTTCCCCAGTTATCTTATACCCTGTACGACACCAACACTGCCTGGTCCAACAGATTTCCAGTTACGAACATCTTCTCTCAGTTTCTCCCACTCGCCCACTTCAAATATCTGTTCAACCTCAAGATCTGCAGGAGTTGCCTTTTCAACAAGGTACCTCCTGTGATGAGCCTGTGATGAGCAATCCACAGGTACCTTTTCCAACATGCTGCCCAACCTTGAAACAAGGTACCTTTTCAACAACTATGTGGTGCAATTCACAGGTACCTTTTCCAACAAGGTACCTTTTCAACATCCATGTGATGAGCAATCCACAGGTAGCTTTTCCAACATGCTGCCCAGCTTTGAAACAAGGTACCTGTTCAACATCTATGTGATGAGCAATCCACCTTCCTTTACATAGATAACCCCGTCTCTTGTATGCTATATGTAAAATAATTATCTCATCTTGTGAGGTCATTTATATTATTCTCGGAATACCTTTTTAAGTAATTTTTTTTTTACTTGAAATTTTTACACTCACGCAATATCTTGTACTATTAATCATAAATATTACTTTGTGGTATTAATCATTTATTTAAATGAAAGTTTTTTTAATTTAAAACATGTAATCCTAACCTGGTCTGGTCCCCAGACTAGGTTTAAAGCGTACCCAATCACCAACTTCAAATCCCTAAAGCCTTTCTGCACCTCCAGGAGAAACTTTCCACAATCGAAGCCTGCCATTAACCCTCACCTGCATAGAAATCAAATCAATAGGATTAGCTTTCTATCCATTTGGTAGTTCAATGAACAACAACCATGTTATAAGTTGGCGAGCATTCAAGCTTCAAAATCGGTTTCAAATTCATATTCCTTTATCTACTCTTCTGGGACAGGGAAATGGACAACTTCCAAGGAAGTTTGCCATTGCCATTATAGAATTCAAAAGAACAGAGATATTTGTAGGTAGCAGATTTCTTTGGTTGACTTGTAACCTTCACATTATCACTTTCAATTCGGAAACAGAGCTTTCTGGAGTTGTTAAATTGCCTGGTCTAGTGATGGGAGATGGAGGGTGGAGGGGAATATGCCTGGGAAGTTCTGAAGGGTATTTCCATTATGCATTCGTGAATGGTTCCGAGGTACAAGTATGGATGCTGAAAGATTATTGCGAACTCATGTGGGTGCTCAAGCATGTTAAGCAGCTTTTGATTACTATCTTAGAACACAGAATAGAATAGACGAAACGATGTTTGACAGCAGTGTACAAGACAGAATGAATGTCTCTGTATCCGGGGAAGAAAAACTGCAATAGAAGGAAAGAGCACACAGACAACTTCCAGCTAGAAGGAAAGAAATCTGTACAGACATGATTAGAACGCAACAATTCAATATCCTAACACGGATGTGTGAAGACTAATCAATTAACAGTCTCTCACGAGATGCAGTAGCTTTGGCTACTTTTGGACTGAAAGGGGGGTTCTGAAGAATATCAGGATTATTTCCTTAATAGAGGCAGTGAGTTCAAGTTTTATACATGAACACGATCACAGATTTAGACCACATGAACACGGTCACAGAATCTAAATTGTTTGGGTTTCAGCTAGAACCTAACATATTTTGTTCTGTTGAGGCCTAACCGAACTTCTAAACCTAAGGGCAAGCCCACACGTTTAAAAATTGAGTCTGGTAAACAGAGCACCAAATGGTTCTCGGTACCATTGTTGTGTTGCCTAGCTCGGGGGTTTCAACTGGTCCGAGACCTGGACAGCAGCAGATTAGTCTTAATTTTATTTTATTTTTTTATCAAGTTGATATTATTTTAATAAAAAAATTATATAGATCGAAATGAAATTTGGATTGTACTAGGTTTTGAGTTGTCAAGCTACTGGAATAACCCGTCAGCCACACTAGGTTTTATAATTATACTTGGTACTAAATATATTGATTTGATGATTTTTTTAAAAAAAATTATAAAAATAACGTTGTAGTAGCATACCTAGTTTTTCAAATTTAATTTTTAATAATTTCCTTAAGACGATTTCTAGAGAGTGTGTGTGTAATCAAGAATTCATCAACCACAAATTCTGATTGGGCATGTTTTCTTATAAGAAGGTTCGAGGGAAGTTAAACAAATGGGTGGCCCAATACACTACACATTATAAATGTAATTATTAATATAATATATATCTTCGTTGATCGTTGATTGTCTTTGTACTTCCAATGTTCAATTCACTCCAATTTTTTTTACATAAGATAAAAAAAAAAACCCCACCAACATCATAGTTGTAAAACTTAATTTGTGAGCAATTCTAAAAAAAATAATAAAAGAATCTAAACTATATTATTTAGATAAATAAAAAATCAACAATTAAAAGATCGAATTTTGACCGGATCAAGTTTGGGTTAATCGTGTTAGCAGATTAATCTAGATATTTTACAAGATTAAATCTAGATAAACATGTCAGTCAAATCTAAAATAATAGGAGTTTAGCACTCTATAATATTTGAATACAACCATTATCATCTTCTAATGTTATATATATTTGATACTAAATAATTATTTAAATTAAAATTATTATAAACATGATAAATTTGTATGAAGTGATTCATATGATGTAATGATTTCGTCATTACAACAGCCTTTCACAGAGCAAATGCTCCAAAGATATTCCCCTAGTTATCATATAAAACGGACACCAATCACCGTAATCTTGTTATACGCCGAGCTATCGAGGCTCGCAAAGCCAAACAGAAAGAATCAAGGATAATTGATAAATGATTCCCTCCATGCATTAATTGAAATTTGTCGTAATATAAATATATTGTATAGTCATATTTCTAATTTATTCTTGACCATTTTCAGTATTTTAGCTCAGCCAACCCAGATATATTTACATCAGCACAGAGGCTACAAGGAAGACTACGTTAAGGTATCTGCCATTTTCAATAACACAAGTTGACAAGCATGCAATCTAATTAAATCCTCTTGGAAAAAATGGATGTGCTATGAACAAAAGTTGAGAGGGATGGTGATAGGGACACCATTGGATGAACAGGACATCCACCCCAACCATTTCCGAGCACCTCATAGCATTTTCAGCATAATTGAAGCTTTTATTATTTATATAAAATTTAATTTCTTGACCATGTATAAGTTTCTAATGAATATTATCGAAGATGAAAAGGTTTTATCGATCCGTAATTTGATTGAAGTAAATTCATAAATTCAACCTTACTGTTTATTTTTATTTTTTAATCTCAATAACCACGAGCCGTGACCATCTTAATAACGAATTATCAACCCCATTAATGAATTCTTTCAGGTCTTAATACTGTGTTAATTGACCATAAATATCTTGGATTGACCCAACTTAGCTAGAGTACCTTGAATTAGTCTGCGTAAGCAGATAGAATTCTTAATTTCTACATGGGGTCCCTAGGGTTTTTGTAATCTCCAGCCAAGTCTCAGGTCATGATTTCAAAGGGCTAGCTTTTCCATAGTCTCATGAGGCTGCGCACGTGCTTCTATCCGTTTCCCCCTCTAGTTACATTGAACGGAAGCCTCACTATCTTATCCTACTCTAGGTGTCACAAACATCCCATAAAATTACGGGTCATCCAAGCAGCTTTACAGAATCTTCCATTGACCATAGGGTTATGAGCAGCACCACCAACTAGTATTAGCTTAACTTATTGTCTTGAAATCTTTTTTCTAAGCTTATCACCTTCTAGGAAATCACGGCCCTCGTATCATATACTTGTTGTTAATTGTGGGCCATCGAACAAGGCAAAAATCTTGCATTTAATTAATCACACAGCCTCCTTTCACCTTTCCTTTGGGTCCAATATCGATCCATGTCAATTTTTCTTTACCTCCCTTTTCCTTATTTTCCAAGACAAATTAACCACCTTCTGGGAAACTCCTAGTTGTGCCAGCAGTCCGTACCTTGTCTAAAAAACCTTATATAAGATGTTCAGTGCATGACGTGAAATCATCAGAACTTTTATCTACATACAAACACGTAGAATCTCTCTTTTAATTACGCCATGGATGTACTTGGGGCTAACATGAAGAGCGGCAAGAGATCACATACCAAGAGAGGTAAAAAGGCTATCAAAGTTGTCTACATATCTAGCCCTATGAAGGTCAAGACTAGTGCCTCAAAGTTTAGAGCTCTTGTTCAGGAACTCACCGGCAAAGACTCCGATGCCGAACGGTTCATGGACATTAATGGTGCTCGTGACTCTCTTGAAATCCCTCACCAAACGGCTGAATATGATCATCATCCATCGGTGTTTCCTTTGACGAACTCGTGTAATGATCAGTCACCATCAACAACAAGCTCCGAGTCTTTTCTTGGGTCACTTGACGGAGAGTTTTTCCCGTCCATGGAAGGCAGCTTCATGGGCATGCTTCAGCCAAGCCTTTTTCATGAATCTTTTCAGTTAGATGTGCTTAATTAACTAGTTAATTTATGGCCAGTTGAGCGTACTTTGTATGAGTTCTTCTTTTTGGTGCTAGCTTTTGAGATCCTCATATGCTCAAATCTCTATGTAAATTCTTTATTATTTAGTACTTGAGATTTAGAAATTCTATATTGCAGTCTATGATCTGAGACATGCTGTTCTTCTCCTTAGAGCCCCACATCAGTGGGATGCAAACTACCTTGCTAAGTTGCTATACAGTAAGTACTGCGCGAGATTCAATTACGGGCATCAAGAAAAAGAAGAGAATTATATAAAAGATTATGATCATGAGTATCCCAGATCAATTATATACTTGGATTGGATTAAATGTTATTGTTGAATGCTTTGATCCTGTTTAACTTACTGGCTAACACCACTAACCATGCTTTTCAGAGATTGAGTCCTGTTTAATACATTAAGCTTCCGAATTAATTAACAAGGCCTATGATGAAATTATGTAGATTTTAAGGGGGCAATATCGTTTTTTCTCTTCTTTTTTTCTTCTTTTGAAGCGGACATGCCGACTACAATAACACCAACCGAATTAAGTTAGTTGGCATAGCCTTCCAAGGACATCACCCACTTGTTCTTCATTTTTTTTTATTTTTTTTTACAAGTAGCTAGTGGGGGTACCTTCTTACGATTCCCCACGGGTTTCGTACTTGATTGGGTAACAAGTTGAAATATATATGAATCATAAGTTAACTGGTGTGTGTATCATTGAATTAATTTAGGTTAGGTTAATCGTTTTTTTATTAAAATAGTAGCATTTCATGTATTTTTTAATGTTAACCCGATTTGATTTGATTTTATTAACTAAATCATTTAAAATGAATAATCAAATTTTATTCTGTGAATATTTTATTCAATTTAATTAAAAACTAACATGGACCATCCTCTAGATTTGAGGTTTTTCAAATCAGCCCACAGAATCAATTTACAAACCATTACAGAAAACCTCTTTTGTAATCTCTCGACGTCATTTCATTGTTGAGACATGTTTCATCGTTAAGTTCATTGAAAATTGTATAATCAAGACAATACCTTTCGTGTGACAATATATAATGCGAAAATGTTGTGCACGACATGTTGACTTAACCTTGTAGAGTCCCTTTAAATTATTTCATGGGGGAAATGATTATGTATAACTTGCTCGTGTCTGTAAAATGCAAAAAGAAATGATACTTTAGACAACTAAATGATTAACCCCGTCCTGTTCTTCAATTAGACAGCTACTGTATTCTAAACATCGCCTCTCCTTGTGTAAACAAATAAGAAATGAAAGCCACCATGCAAGCAAGATAAAATTCCTACTGTTTTTACTTGGATTGTAATTTCTTTTCACAAAAGGAAAAACTGCAAAACTAATAGGATGAAAATGAAAAATGTTGTTGTTTGGGTTCAAATCAAAGTTAGAAACCCTAGCTTGTCCATGATCTAGCTTAAGATTCGGGTCATGGATTGAAGTGGTCAACTTCGAGTTTCCCGGATCAATCCAAAACAGTTTCATTTTATATATAAAAAAAAGTTGAAACATTATTTTTTTTAAAAAAACTAAATTAAACTAGATTTCACTTGAGTTTTAATTGTTTCGCGAGTAACTTCTCAAATTAATTAAATCAGTTTTTAATTAAATTTAATATAAAACCCAACTCAAATTAAATACTAGGTTGATGAATCATCGAGTTAACAAATTTCACCATTCCTAATTAATAAGAGGATGATAAGTTAAATCTATAAGATTATAACTTTTGAATGACTTTACCTGTGTTGTAATTTCTTTTCTTGGTGCGTACAAAAGGAAAACCGAAAGGCGGCAAGGACAAGAGGATGAAAACGGTCGTCGTCTGGGTTTTGGTTGCCCGCACGTTGCCTGCCTCTAGAAGATAAACATTGCAAATGTGCCCTGCCAGGTCTCACTCACTCTGGAATACATGTTTTTGCAAAGAGGTCCTCCGTTTTTTTTTAATCATTAATGCTGACTGCTGCAAATTTTCAATTTCTCATCTATCTATGAAATATCCTGCTGATCGATGATGACATCATACTAATACGTATCCCACAATTGATAACACCATTATATTACAGACTTGTATATCCTAGGTGTGTATTTAATAATGTAATTAAGAATGACTTTTTAAATATATTTTTATTCAGAATTTATAGGATTATTTTTTCCCGTTTCTTTTTAATACCTTCTTACTTGATATCTTAATATCAGAATCATTAAAAAGGTTCTCACATAAATTATTTTTATATTTTTGACATTTTAAAATTTATTTAAAAAAAACACTTTCAATAACATTGATTATTAGAAAAATATTTCAACTAAAAAATACTTTTTAAACTTGAAATTTACACGGGTATATTGATATCTTATACTTAATTTATTAATTTAAGATGGAACTAGGCAGAGAAATTCAAACTCTAAATCATGTGTGTTTGTTTTTGCGATACAATCTATTTTTAAATTGTTTTTCATATGAAAAAAAACATTAAATTAATTTTATATATATATGTTTTTTTGATGATTTTAGTACAAAAATAATTATTTTAATACATTTTCAATTAAAAAATACTTTTACAAATACATTTTAGAGCTCTTTTGATATTGTAGTAGTAATTATTTTTTAAAGTGTTTCTCGCTTGAAAATATATCAAAATAATATTTTTTTATTTTTTAAAAATTCAATTTTAACATCAGAACATCAAAACAATTTAAAAACACAAAAAAATTAAAATTAAAAAATAAGTTTTTTCAAAAGCATTTCTACCCCGTAAAAACAACAAACAATATCTTATATCATATTATCAAAAGACACACTAAATAAAATCTCAATATTTAATTTGTAATATTCTCTTACATTAAACTATACCTTATCATTATTTTTTTCCTTAACCTCTAAGTACCCCGCAAATGATTATTTTTTTACACAAATGTTATGTCCATGGTGGCTCCTTTTT
>Ga0307511_10003297_pt1 | contig 16605 bp, 20 predicted proteins | sample 13_EM_MG_FD_200266 | JGI IMG/M metagenome (GOLD analysis project Ga0307511, IMG submission 200266) | Populus trichocarpa ectomycorrhiza microbial communities from riparian zone in the Pacific Northwest, United States - 13_EM | ecosystem: Host-associated > Plants > Roots > Unclassified | place... | reverse complement strand
GCTCTCATACATTGTGAGTTGATTCACGGTTGTGTGTATCAAAAGGGTATGGCAAACTATTCCCAATGGTAAAATATATTTATATTTCAATAGATATTTGGTTGGGTTTAAGTTTGATATAGGCGATCGGATCACGTGATACAATCCGCATGATTGGTGAATGGGTTTGGCCAACCAAACCATGATTGCTGAATCGCCCCACATCAATTGATAGGATTGCCGGTGCTGGGTATCCTTCTGTTGGTAATACCACCTGTTACTAGAGCTCCTGATACGGTCGTTGCTGCTACTACCGCTGGCTGTATGTGCTGCTGTTGCTCATATTCTATATAAAATATACTATAGTAAAGAACTCACCTACCTACTACTGCGCGATGTCTACCGTCAGCTCATATATTGTTGCCCACGTAGATTGGTGAATCGGGAACACCGGTCTGTGTAGATTAGTTGACCAAACTGTAAATAGCGGCGTATCGTCATCCCTGGGCCGAATGGGCTCGAATTTGAGGGATATTATATTATTTTTTAAATTAAAAACTTCAGTACTTGTATGCACATCCATAGGTGGCGTATGGCGACCAGCCCGGAACCCCGCCTGGATTCAAGGCACGAACGACCAGCGAAGAGAGAAATGGACCCTATGGTACCACGGTGTCAAAAGCAAGATCGAATAAAAGCAGTGCTCAAGTGGAAATAACAACTTCGATCAGCCCATCATGCCAGTAGAGAATCAAACTGTGCTCCAATCCACCATGCCAGTGGAACAACAAAATCAAGAACTTCGGGTGGAGAAATCGAATTTGAGGAAGATATTATACATGTATGATATTTTCTCAGGACAAGTAGGCAAGGGCCCCATGTGAATTGCTACTGGGGCTATCTCAATGGCTGGATAGAGGAGGTTTGGGGAGGAAATATAGAGATAGAAGAGGGTTTGGGGGGGCTACTATCAGAGTCGACTTGAAGGGGCGGCTAGGTGGGTTATCTCTTGGAATATCTCTACCAAAATTCCTAATGAAGCACTTAATAGCTCACTAGAATGTATACATGGAAGAACGTCTTTTGCATCGAATCGAAAATCCAGCAAAAATTGAGTGGGTCCTCAATTAGGTCTACCTCTAGAAGGGGCTGAATCGTAGAATAGGCTTCCCTAGGGAGATAAGGATAAAGCTTTCAATATTTCCAATCTATATATAAAAGAGATATTTTTTTGGTATGTTAATCTTTGAGTTAGTTATCCTGAAGTGTCTTCGGCAAATCGGTCCTAAGGTATCTCCACTAGGGGATCCTGGTGGCATATAATTAGGGTAGTAGGCTCATATTATAGGTTGGCCTGGAAAAAAATATGTATGGGTGATTGTGGATTTATTACGCTACGATAACTTTGTGGTATGCTACACAGAGTCCTATCCGCAGCGGATTACATAACCCGTAATTAAGAGTAAATCACTTAACTCCAAGGAAGGATGGGAAAGATAGTACCCATTGATCCACAAGCGAAATATCTTATAGTGAATCAACCCTTTTGATCTAAAATTTTAGCAATTGAGCTTGTGGTTATTGGGATATGAAGTAGCAAATCACTACTTTACGTGCCTAAATTGTAAACACGGTCGCTTCTATATCGCTAGTTGGAATGCTATGGCTCCCTCTAATGGTTCTCTTGTGAAAATACTTGGTGACAAACCACTCTCAATATCCTACCCAAATAGGTAGTTTAGCAATCAATCAGTGGAGGAGCACTGGGCATGCAATATTCCAACTTGAGTGGTTTTTGTCATCTAGATATTTCGAAAATCGTCCGAGTCGGACAGAATAAGATGCCCTACCATTCACATTAGACTTGATATTATGTAAAATGGTTGCAAAAGTCCCTGCCGACTGTATGAATATGGCTGGTAGCCGTGAAATAAGTACGTATGAGTGGAAGTTTGTCTTGATACTTGTAATTAGACTGGATGTCCACTGGCAGTTACCAAAGGCTGGAACCTTGTACAATGTGCCTTGCATACCTTGCCGGAAAAATCTATTACCCTGAACTATTGCTAAATTGTCTTTCTAGATTCCTCCTGCGGCATGCTGCATCCGAAGCTTAAGTCAACCCCTGGCCATCATGCTCCCAGAATATGCCAGCCAGCCAGCTTACCTATTTGCTGGCCAACGTGAATTCGAAATGTGTGCAGGATTTTCTTGACCACTGACCTCTGGCAAACTTGTGATGACAAGCCCGAATGAATAAGCGGCGGCCAGCTCCGCCAGCGCCAAGACTTCACGGCTGAGTTATCACCACTGCTAGCCGGCCATATTGCACAGCCAATCACACTCCGCTCAATAATCATTTCGACCACGTCCTTGATCTTGATTGATTTGATTTGATTATCCAACGTGAGATAAACCACACTCGGTCAAGCGCCGTCCACGACCTTGCCTTCCTTGCGTACTTGTACCTTCATTATATCCACTCTTCTCGAGCTGTCCACTTCTCGATTGCTCCTCTAAAACAGAGGTGTAACTGTGAGTTTTCATACGAGTCCACATTTGCCTGTCTCGTCCCAACATTTTCTCTGCGATACTGGTTTTTTTGCAGTTGTAACCTCTCGTCGAGGTGACAGCACAAGCCACCGCTGCATCAGGCCAGTGGCTTTCTCACAGAAGCATCCCTGAATTCAGCTATTCTCCTACCCTAAAATTTAATATTACGGGCCTTTCAAGGCAGAAGAGAGCAGAAGCACCGGACTACAATTAGACACGAGGGCCTTTGTCTTTCTGTTGAATTCTTTTGTGGTCCTTTTTCGGCATCTTTACTGGCATACCCGGCAGCTGCTCCTTAGAAGACTCGGCCCCCGAGGTGTCTCATATTCACTACACCAAAGCGAACGCAGAAGCAAACACGCAGGATCAGAAGACCGATATCATAGAGAGTTTCCTTCTCCCTTTCGCTACCTCGCATAAGATTTCGCTATAGGCAAAAACGATTTACGATTCACGAAGACTGCGGCGCTGTAGCATATAACAAACACTCGATTTTCAAAAACGTCGAAGCTCATTCCACCCCATTAATATTCGCTGTCAAATTCACTGAAGTACACACAGCTTGGCTGTGAGCAACAACCCAGAAACTCGGATACTCTCCCGCATCCCTGCACAGCTGTGCTTGCTTCTTGCACTGATACCCTTTTCGAAAGGCAGCCTCAACTTCCTCGCCACCAGCCCCATCATGGCTTCAGCAGTCGAAACTGGGGCCACCGCAGCTTCTCCAAGTTCGCCGTCACTGCAAGCTCTCGCAGCTAACTCTACAGCCGTTGTGATGAATGTGGCCTCGGAGACCGTCAGCGCATCAACAGCACATATTCTCCTGACGCCTCCAAGCATTAGAGCCCTATCACCACCGACCGATCCCAGCCTTCGTGACAACATCCCATTACCCCAGGTTACAATGTCAGCGCAAAATCACGACCGACAAGAACCGCAAGCCACACAAGAACAGCTGCCGCATACTAGTTTGGGAGAAGGAGTTGGTGGTCCCTCCGGTTCTGGTCCGATTAGCGCAATTGTAGAGGCTATGGATGCTCCCCCAGAAACTCAAGAAACACAATTTGGCAGCTCGTCATCTTCCCCGGCGCCAGAAGCGAGATCCCCGAATAACACACCTGTGGGGCAAATATGCAGGTGAGCTCCAAATTACCCTCGAAGAAACTTTGGGTTGGTACTGATTGATACGTGCAGTAATTGCGGTACGACGCGAACACCTCTTTGGAGGCGAGCCCCGGATGGGCAAACGATTTGCAACGCATGTGGGCTCTACCTCAAGGCACGGAACACACAACGGCCTATGACTCTGAAACGGCCACCCCACGGCACTACCTTGAATACTACACAGACTGGCGCAGGTGCAACCTATGTTGCGGTGGACGCCACCGAGGGCTCATGCCCTGGGGGAGGAAAGTGTAATGGTACTGGAGGGGCAGAGGGATGTAACGGATGCCCAGCATATAATAACAGGGTAGCGAAGTCTGCACAGTTGACCGTCGGGTGTGGTGGAGGTGGAAGTGGAGCTGGAGCTGGAGCCGCGTCGCCCGTTCCTACACGCCCTGGTCCTGTGGAGAGCTCCCCATCCCCCTCACCGGGTGCAGTGGCTCGTTCAGAATCGGTGCCTTCTGCAAATACAACCGTAGTCGTGGCGTGTCAAAACTGTGGGACGACGATTACGCCACTTTGGAGACGTGACGAATTTGGCAATACAATCTGCAACGCATGTGGTACGTCCGCATGATCGACACACAAGTTTTATATATTTATATTAACGTGATATCACAGGCCTATACCATAAGTTACATGGGGTACACCGCCCAGAAGCAATGAAGAAGACTATTATCAAGAGGCGAAAACGGGTAGTTGTTTCTCAACATGGCTCATTCAACTCGATAAAACAAACAACTGCTACTACTACCGCCACTCACACCGCTGCCCCTCCTCCATCTAGCCAAGCAGCAGCTCTACATCAGCTTGCCCAGCATATATCCAATGTCGTAGGTGCGTCGGATGAGGATACCGATATGGGGGACAGCGGAAGTACTTCAGGTGCTCCAACCCATCAACCTACAGCTAGCAATGGGTCGTCATCGTCGAATTTCAACCCTAGATACTTGCCCGTTGACTTCACATCATCCTTTCGCTCACAACCCACGGCTGCACCAGGGAGCAGTGGTGGAGCCCCACTGGCACCTATGACTAGTTCCTCAGCATATCAATCTGAAGACGCCACATTGGCGCCGCTACAGTTCAATCAAGCTCAAACGGGGGCATCTGGGTCACATAACCACAGCTCTCCTAGAAAACGATCATTATCTGTCTCCTCCGGGGCTGAAAATGGGGACGATAGCTCGATTACTACTCAACGCCTACACTCCATTAGCTCGATTTTGAACCCTCGCTCTGCTGGTTCGTCAAATATGGATATTCCTATCGAGCCTTCGCTACTGGGATTAGGTGCGTCGGCGGTGCCCGATAAAGAGCAACAGAGGGTATCCCTTCTTAGGGAGAAACGATTACGATTGGAGCATGAGCAGAGGAGGTTGAGGGAGGAGATGGAGGCGCTGGATAGGGAGTTGGCGACGGTGGAGGTGCCGCTAGAGCCGCGAGGGGTGGGTGATGGGTTGACTGATGTGGCTAGGGACCTCATCAGGACGCTACAGCGTACGGGGGGCAGTGCCGATCCTGTAATGGCAGAGGGTGGTGGCATTGGCGATGGAGGGGGGAGGGAGGTTAATGGGAGTGGGAGTGGGAGTGGAAGCGGCTCGGGAGGAGGGGGGGATGCGATGGTTTTGACTTGATTGGGAGTCACAAATTTTATGCGGCGTACTTCATTTTCTGGGGAAAAAGTTGGATAATTACTCTACTTTTCGTTTTTTCTCTTTATTGACGGCTTTGCAATGGGGTTTACGATAGGTTATGTTTTGGAATTTTTCTTTTACTTTTACATGTGTTGAGTTCACTGTCACGGAAGGGTCCTGTTCCCAGCCTTTGCAATTTATCATCATGCAACTCATATGAAGTAGAGCTTACCTTATGCTATCTGTGAGGGATTGGCTGTGGATTAGCTCAACCCGGGCTTTGAGTTTTGCCAGTTGCGGGGGCTTGGGGCGTTGTTTTGAGATTATATTATTGTGTGAGGGTATATAATTTGTTTATGTTAAAGGGCTTACCTATGTCTACTTACTTCTGGGCATCTAATATCATCATGCTGGCCATTATTGTTGGGGTCATGAGCCGTAAGTGGCAATGCAAATTCAGGGTAATTGTCTTCTGGTGGTGTCTGGTGGGTGGTGGTGTGGGTGAGTGGCAGATAGACAGGCAGTTGTGATTATTTGGGCGAGGTCATGCAATCCACTAAGTTATGAAATCTTTTATTGTGCCCATGGACATCTAGCATGTGCATATTTGTGTTTGGCAGAAGGGGGCCTATTCACGACTGGAGTGTGTGTACATAGCTCAACTAAGTAGTTATATATTTACCTAGGTACTTATTATGAGATACTATGAATTCTCAAACCCCAAGCGTGGGATATAATTCGTTTCAGGATAACGCCTTGGCATGCCTCATATATATATACGTATATATATATATATTTTAATATACTCAGTACTCACATGCGGCCCCAGCCAGGGGGCTATGGCGAGCCAGTGGAAATCCGCTGGGTTCAGGCGGCGGTCAAGTTAATCTGGCCGCGCCGGCGCCTATGTACATGGCTAATGTGAAGATTGTGTGAGAGGGCGGTAAGGAGATATGCTGAGAGTAATAGGAGAAGAGTAAAAAAAGAGAGAAAACCCAACAAAATGATAGTGTACTATATTCGATATTATGGGCTGCGCCCGATGCCTCATATATGCCCGTCTTGTAAAATCAACCGAGAACCAACCACAGCAACCAGACTAGACTTATTACACATGCCGAACATGTGGATCACTGTGTCTGCCTGGTGCTCTGTTAGGCAGTAGTTTGGTCCACCCCGAGGCCTAAAGTGGAATCCGCCTCAGAGCTGCTAGCTCGAGTTGCCAATCTCATACGAATCTCGTTTCCAGACCCAAGGATTTATATTGAGAGTCCGCTTTCAGACTGGCTGTCTGAAGTTTAAGAGTCCCATGGTATACATACAGGCTAGGCCTCCCAAGGGGGTCCCGAGACATTCTCATGCTATGCAGCCACGCAAAAACGCACGTGGTCACATTGACATGAAGTAGAAGTTGCTAGACTACTGTAGTAATTGAAAATAGCTCCCCCCTTTGAAAGCAATGGTACCCAATATATGTCGACTATGTCTGCTACCTCTCCGCCCTAATAGCTTCTGCAATAACAATTTAATGTTGGTGAATATAGGGGCAGAAACTAGAGAATTACCCTGAAGTGACTTCATGTTAGTGAATTTACTAGGGAATTACCCTGAACTGTCTCCAACATGTTCTGACCATGGGAAATCGCTTGTCGCAGCGGCGGTGCTGGGTCGGCGGCGACTATTTTTGATGGCGCCAAAAGGATCCTACCAAGTCACCCACAATATATTCGCAGGTCGAAGAACTTAGTCAGCGCAGCACCTCTGGTTCAAGACTGGAAAGAGCTATATTATTTGAAAGAAGATTCCACTTTTGCACTTGAAATCTCGATTGAAGTTGAGTTTTCAAGCTAGGTTTTCATGTGTCGTACAGAAATTTAAGGTTCTTCCGGGGGGACTAGGTTCTTATTTAGATTATTTAGACTCGCACGCCACTTTTTGGGGGCCTTTTTTGCCTGACTCCTCCCACCCCCGTTATTTGGACACACCTACAGGGGCCGTATCGGCCTCTGTCGCAGAGCCAAGAGTTGTTTCGACCGGTACCGATAAATAAACCTCACCCCAAATGACGCAGACGGGTGAAACCATGACTCAAAATGTACATATGCAATATCTTAGACACTCTATTTTGTCTCAGCCGTTATCTGTGGGGTTGTCTGGTTGGGTTGTTGGAGCGAGAAACATCAGTAGGCGCGGAGCATCTTCGTACTAACTACTGAGGCTGTGGTTCACCAGGCAACGATGTCACGACGGTCTTGTTTACACTACAAATATATTCACACAACAAAGTTTGACCTACGGTGTGGCTGTGGGGTCTCCTAGCTTTCTCCCGCTAGTAAGCCTATCATAGGAGCAAGTACATTTCATCTAACCTCAACCACATCCAACCAAAACATGGCCACCACCACAACCACAAGTGCTGGACAAATGCCACCAGCCGCAGCGAGTGCAGAGGCTGCTCCTCGGCCTCCTGAGCCACCTCAAGATGTTAAGATCCACCCCTCAGGCGGAGTCTACCTCTGCACTCCTACCAAACGATTCGAAGTTTTCACCACGGCCCTCGGCTTATCATCCCCAGTATTTGCTCGAATGCTGGACCCAAGCTCTCCCTTCCTGGAAGGCCGTCAGCTTGCCTCGAGTTCGAAGAATTTGCCTGCCCAAGTTGCCCTTAATGAGGACGATTCGGAGGCTTTGGAAATCATCCTCAATATTGCACACCATCGGGGAGAGAACGTACCTAAATGGCTCGAGCCAGAGAAGATGTTTGCAGTGGCTACACTGTGCGATAAATATGATATGACGGCTGCGCTGAGTGGGTATGCTAGTGCGTGGACGGGAAAAATCACTCTGGAGGATGTGAAAGGGAAGGATGCTATTCGGTGGTTGGCAGTGGCGTGGGCTTTCAAGAATGATTGCTTGGTGGAGGATGTCACCGAGTACTTGATTAAGAATGTGAAATATCACGTTGTTGAGGAGGGAAGTACCATTAGTGAGGGTGGGAGTGGGAACCCAGGAAAGAGGGGAGCGAAGGAGAAGGATTTGGCGGACAAGGCGGTGTTGACGTTTGCGGATGGGACTGAGCTATGCACAGATGGGATACCAGCGAAGGTACTTGGTAGGTAAATGTTTAACCTCACGGGGAAAATAGAAGTGAAGAGGGGGCGAGTTCCAGTACTGATTATTCATTTCTGCAGATGCCCTCAACAATGCAACGACTGCCCTTCACAACTCCCTCATCAAAATTGCCTATTCACATGCCAGCCCCTTACTCACTGCAACAAACCCATTATGCAAACATAACATTGCCGCCTGTGACCGCCTCCAGCTCGGTACTCTGTTGAGGTACATATCCCTAGCGGGGATGCCAATTCTATCCCCTTCTCACGAAGACCCGGAAGCTCTGCCGTTCATTTCAGCAGTGGAGATCCTCGGGATCTTTAGCAAGGACGAAAACCTGTCAAATATTCTGCCTCAGGTTACTCATGACTTGACCACAAGGGCTGGGAGAGAAGCTGCTGCGAAGGAAGCTACCAGGGGCTCCAACATGACACCCAGAGTTAGCACAACTTCAACCACCAGGGCGAGGGCTGGCCAGAAGGGAAAGGAGAAAGATGGACCACACGGAGAATGTTCAGTCGTGAAGAAGGTGCGAAAGGAGATGCTTCAGAGGATGAAGGATGTTACGGGGTTGAGGGGTTTGTTGTGAGATGTCTCCTAGGGGATGAACTAACTAGCCCAGGGTAAGCCTTGAGTTAGCGGTTGTCTAAATTTCACTGCACCTATGTTGAAGATTTATACTCTTGGGCTTTTCGGTCTTGGTCTGTTACTTTATGCTTCTGGTCTGCGTTTGGAGTACATGTGGGGTGTTTACTGGGTGGTGGCTTAGCTTTGCAATAACAATACCTTTTGCTTTTTTTGCTGGAACGAATCATAGCCTTGGAATAAAGGGGCCAATGAAAGGTTATGATGTCAACCGATGAGAATTTAAGGGCTCATTCTTGTGGAGGGGTTGCGAGTTAGAGTCCAGCATGTGTTGTGGAGGACTACTCTACATCAAGTCTTCTGTAAACACCATAAGTAGGAATAAAAGAATTTGTGAACAGTCATTACATCACCCTTATAGGAAATCAAGTTAGTTGTTAATAGTCTTGCGAAATCATACTTTGAAATAGAGGAAACAACTGGAGAATCTGCTATGGAGGGGTATGTTTATTTCCCCTAGCATAGTAGGTACTTCATATTCTAGGGCTAGGTATGATCAGCTGGGACTGGCAATCAGATTTCTCAGCCTGCAGTCTAACTTTATTCGACATGATCAGTTCCAAATAGGGTAGTTGGCAGGTGGGTGAGGAGCGGAACTATCCTACAGACCGCGTCATGACGTCAGACCATTGTTCAGAATTTGCGGAGTAGAATTGGAAACATTTCGCACTTTGGTACCAGTATGCCCAAGAGCACTATCTATAAATAACTAGTACATATAATGGCGTTAATAAAACTCCGATACCCACAGCTAACTGGATCGGTGCAATACTTTTGTTCGGATGTTAGTATGGTAAAACCGATATAACCAGACTTCACCAGTGTCTTGCGGCAGTCCACCAAACTACTTAGGGTAGGTAGGGTTTTGGGGACACGACAACCTATCCACGAGACAGGAAATTTGATTCAAGTTGGCAACATGGCCCAAGGGTATGGCTTAGAAGCGAAAGCTGGATCCATTGCAGAGGGTGTAGTTTTTAGAAGTCTTGACAGGACAGCAGCTATGCATTCAGGGACTGAGTTCAGCAAAGGCTAAATCATAAGCGGCTGTGACCAGATTGCTTGCCTCTACTACATCCCAATGTCATCCAAAGATAAGACAGAAGACAAAGTGATTGGGATATTGCCAGCAGAAGAAGGCCAAGTCATCAAAAGCAATTGTTGTAGGGCGCAGATCTACGGCTCCTGCTCGCCGAGGGAATTGTGCATGCAGATGATGTTCTGACCCCATCATGATTCAGAAGAGGCGTTTATGAGACCAGTGATAGATGACGAAACTGAGTTCATGGATTGTTAAATTTGGGGTGACAAGCTTAAATCTTAGCCTAATGAGTTCAGTTGCAGTTGGGATCGAAGTACGTAAGTACTGAGACTAGTCATTGTGATCGGTAGACGTTTGGGAGCTTGCAAAAAAAATCAATGTGGTGGTATGTATGCAAGCCACGGCCAAACGTCTGCCGAAGATTTTAGCTGTCAACCCATGGTTGGTAGTTTGAATCCATGGAGGAGGTTGAAGGGGTATTTGTTTTCTTTTTTTCCTCCTTTTCTTTTCGGGACATTAAACCTATTGACAACATATTACGGAGCAGACCCGCTTAATGAAAATGCCCCCACTCTGTTCATCCTCGCCATCTTGCCGCCTTCCTTTTCCAATAGCAATGAAAGTACGAGCTGAGCTTGCTGAGCTGTTGGTGAGACCTCGCGAGCGTCGACGTGGGGGAACGGACTTCAGATGTGGGGGAACGGACTTCAGATGTGGCCTCTGAAACTCCGCATTATTCACAGGCTTTGCTTGTTCATCTCTTGAATTCTTTGAGACGTTGCAATCCCGCACCCCCAAAATTAACCCCCCACGCGCGCCCTCAGAATCGCTAACTCCTGTTTCGTACTGATAGCTGAATAATTAAGCAGACTACTTATAATTATGCCCTTCTAACCTAATTCTGGAGAGTAGGTGCGATCAGGTATCTTGCTCATACAACAGAGAAAAAGTGCGAATACCAACTAGTTGTAGAAGCAAAAAAAAACAGGGCTCAAATACCCAGTCTCGCACCCCGATACCGAACCTGACCAGTCTTGATCAGCAATTTATCCCCACAAAGTGAAATATACTAAAGATTTCGCTTAGCTTCGGGAAGGGTGCAGCATGCAGGGCATGCGCGGCATTCATGGGCTGGCACTCTGCAGATCTTGTTTCTACATCGTCTGAATTACTGGCCAATCAAATATCCCTCATAATCCGAACGGTTCCCCGACGGTGACGACAACCGCACCACTCCCAGTATGCCGCAGCCGGTTGACACTCCCACATGCACATGAATCCGGGTATTTAATTTTAATGCAAGGTGCAGGCTGCATGTGCACATTATAAGAGCATGTTGTGAGATGGCGGTGGGCAACTTGATATCGATGCCTACGCAGTGGTACCATGGCCAGAAGATGCACATCTTCGAGTCTATAGTGAGACATCTGACTTACATGATGAAGGTATCTGCTCAGGGCAATCCCATTGACTGGCCTGACCACTCATTAACTACAACTGACAGGTCGATTCAGTTGCGAGCTAGGAATCTACCCTAGCTATGGTAATCGAGTCTAGGTAGCTATTGTGGAGTAACGCGGCGCAGAAGATGTTTGAACCCCCATCTAATAACCCTCCTACATATATCACCCTTCGCTGGCTAGCCAATAGAATAGCCCATGTAGTTGGTTCCAAGTATGCAGCTGAAGCAAAGGGGTGGAAGCTTTCAGTGATGGCATTATCTTAGACCAGCCATAGGCTACTATAAGCGATATTTTGGTTAGAGCAAGCTCACCGACGAGTGCCAGGCCGGCCATCATGCATCTGGGACATGACAAGACTTCCATCATGACTATGATCGTCATATAACATGGCCACACAGGATAGGGAGGGCACCGGATCCCTTCTGCGGAGGTGGGAAGAGATATGGACAGATCGGGAGTTTTGCGCGGACGTGGTAGAGTTCCTAGCGGCACAGGGGAGGGAGGCGGAGGAGAGACGGAGAAGGGAGAGGGGAGAGGGGAGAGGGGAGAGAGAGAGGAGAAGGGAGGGGTAGAGAGCTAGCTAGAATATTTGTATGTAATGAGCGGGCTGGCATGGCCCAGAGGTTGGACAATCCAGCCGCGTCACCACTCGGGGATGCATGCCCTCGTCATACTCTTTAGGATCAATACGAGTACTGAAATATTAAAAAAAAAAAAAAAAAAAGATCATATGGTCAGCTACAGCTACAGGTTGACCTCCAGTGGTTTACACCTCCTATGGAACTAGCTGGAACTAAATATCCCATGAATTTGATAAACATTCTTGTTGGCACATCTAACGCGTACGATGATCTTGAAAATATATCTAATATCAGATCTAGAACACAGGCATTGCAATGGGAAGTGCGTATGCCGGGAGCGGGAAAAGCAGCAGGCTAGCTTCATGCTAGCCGACTAGGAGCCGGATTGTTTGAGCCTGATTGCTTCGAGTTAGGAGTACCTTCTAATTGACTGATGGGACAGACTGCTCGCTAAAATTCACATAGAAAATCTATCAATGTGCATTTCGCTGGACTACAACTAGCTTAGGCTTTGTTGTCCCATAAAGCGGTCAATTAGAGTGGAACAATTTCCGTGTGAGTGATATACAGCGTGGGAGGTGTGGCGTCAGTTCGAATTGCAACGCCCACCATAAATTCGCAAGGTGCTTGGCCTTAGGGCCCTATGTTGAAAGTGTCTTGAAGAAAATGAAAAGGGGAGGACTCGGACTGGTTAAGGTCCCAGTGGGACCCACGGATATAAGGCACAAAGGGCTCGTCACAAATTTGATTTGACTACTGACCTCCCTCACTGGCTTTACTACACATTTTTGTTCTGGTATATAATTACCTTTCTTACCTTCTACCTCAATAGGTGCCCACTCACCTTTCATCGGAAGCCAGCTCAATCGCAGCACAACTGACGATTTAATGGAGAACCCAAATGCGGATTCCGTTTCTCCTGTCATTCGCCCTTCTCGCATTCAGTATGCCATCTCAGAGGCTCATGGGGGACCTGAACCCCGAGGTGGCTCTGGGAAAAGACCGGGAGGTGTAGCTTTGAGCCGGACTGCTTCCATGTCATCAGAGATGTCCGTAAGCCCGGATCTTCTCGGCCGGTGGATCCAGGCATGGCTCTACCTCCTATGTATCATACTTTGTAAGTCGAATTGATTCGCGCGGGCCGTGGATCACAATGCAAGAGGACTGACAAGCTGTATAGGTCTATCAAACTCGACACGGACGTGAAAGGGCAGACAGGGAGGACTGGAGTCGAGAAAGACGAGATTGCCGAAGGTATGGAATTTGTGCATAAAGCTTGCTGTATGGTAGAAGGTTCACCGACTCGAATTCAGAACTCTCACAACTCGAATGGCATAAGCTCACCCCAAGCGAGTTATATAGTCGCCTGGACACCAACCCATCCACGGGACTGACAGCTCTACAAGTTCAGACCCGCTTAGCACAATATGGGAGAAATATACCTAGTGCACCCCTGTCTACTCTTCTTAAGCGCCTATTTATGTACTGCTTTGGTGGCTTTGGTGCACTTTTGCTGGTGGGGGCATTTTATGCATTGTGTCCTGGAGGCCTCTGGGAGAATCCCAACCCTCGGCAGCAAATCTTGCGCTCGGTGTCGTCCTTTTACTTGTATTTCTGATCCAGGCGGGCTTCAATGCCTGGCAAGACTGGTCTTCATCGAGAGTTATGGCTTCTATAAACACCATGCTTCCCGACTTCTGCCACGTACTGAGAGGAGGGGAGCAGGTGGAGGTAAGTGCCACCGAGCTGGTGCCCGGGGATGTCGTATATGTGAAAATGGGAAATAAAATTCCGGCGGACCTCAGGCTTGTGGAAGTTTCAGCCGATGTGAAGTTTGATAGATCAATTCTAACAGGTTAGCCTTTAACAAAGTGTAAAAAGAATCATTTGCTAACGCCAGACTCAGGGGAATCGAAGCCACTCCCTGGTACCGTGGAGTCCAGCCATGACAATTACTTGGAAACTAGGTGCATAGCCATGCAAGGCACCCACTGTGCCTCCGGAACAGTAGTGGGGCTTTGTGTTGGCACAGCAGACGAGACTGTTTTTGGGCGCATCGCTAAATTATCCTCCCAACCCCGGAAAGGCCTGACGACCCTACAGAAGGAAATCCTCAGATTCATTCTGATCATCGTCAGTCTGGTGGTGTTTTTTGTTACCTTGATCTGTATTCTCTGGTTTGTGACCCATTGAGTCGTCTATTTGAGAAGATATCTAATGTCTCCACTAGGGGTACCTGGCTTCGAAAGGACCATGAAGGGTGGATAACTGTACCTAAATTGATTGTTAGTTGCGTAAGCGTAGCGGTTGCATTCATCCCCGAGGGCTTGCCGATAACTCTCACCACCTGCCTTACCATTACAGCATCAGTAATGAAGAAAAATAAGATTCTTTGCAAATCCCTCGCTACTGTGGAAACATTAGGCTCTGTGACGTTGATCTGCTCTGACAAAGACCGGGACGTTGACCAAGGTAATATCCCTGAAATCTACCCGCTCTAACATCAGCTGACCAAGATTCCAGAACGAAATGCATGTGACAGATTTCGCTATATTTTCCGAATGTTTCACCACAGAGTCCTTAGGCGATAACCCTTTGGCTACCCCGTCAATGTTGAAACTGCATGCCATCGCTGGACGTTGTAATTCTGGAGAGTTCGATGCGACGACGCAGCATTTGCCTCCCCAGGCTAGGAAAGTCCATGGCAATGCGACAGATGCTGCCATTTTGCGATTTGCTGAGATCTTTGGTTCAGTTAAAGACTTATGGTTTGACTTGAAGAAAGTGGTCGAGATCCCTTTCAATAGCAAAAGTAAATTCATGGTGACTCTGGCTGAGTAAACCCACGGATGAAGAGAGCGATGATTAGTAGGCATTCTTAGACATTTTGGCAGACGTTGAACTAACTTAAAACACTAGCATCCTGATGACAAAGGGCGCACCGGATATTTTATTGCAGCGATGTGCGGAGGTTGCTCTACCGGATGGCAGTGTGAAAAAGTTGACTGAAGAATCAAAAAAAGTAATTCAACAGATCCAAATCCAGTGGGCGCTTGAGGGGAAGCGAGTCCTTCTTCTTGCGCAACGAGCTATTCCGAAGAGTGACTATTTGACCCAAGAAGTCGGATCCCCGGAGTTTGCGGATGAGGTTCTTGCCTCGGCCAGAAATCTTATGATGGGACTGGTTGGGATTGTGGATCCACCGGTAGGTTAAAACATTAAAAGAGCGACTGAGTAGCAAGTACTGATAGTTCCGTTGTATCAGAGACCAGAAATTCCTAAGGTCATTCAGGTACTCCGTCGAGCTGGGGTGAAGGTTTTCATGGTCACTGGTGACTTCAAACTCACTGCTCAGGCTATTGCTCGTGAATGCGGAATCCTCATAGTTCCCAGACCGCTTATTGCTGATGCTACCGCCCTCCAGAGAGACTACCAAAGACCAGAGGAGTCAAATGAAGCAGGGCAGAGGCTAAATCGTCCGACCGATCGTCCTTCGCGTGCCATAGTCCTGGAAGGCCCGGACTTGCTCAAACTGAACGAAAATCAGTGGCAACACCTGACGGAATATAATGAAATCATTTTCGCCCGAACAACGCCGGAACAAAAGTTACAGATAGTGCAGCGCTTTCAACGTAGTGGCGAGATCGTAGGTATGACTGGTGATGGCGTTAACGATGCCCCTGGACTTAAGGCGGCCGATATTGGAATCGCCCTAGGAAGCGGTTCAGATATAGCCATTGAGGCTGCGGATATGGTATTACTGGACAGTTTTGCCGCAATCGTCGACGCCGTAGCAAGTGGGAGATTGGTTTTTGGTAAGTGGGGCTAAGGTCCCCCCAGTACGCAGAGTTGTAGTTGTTTAGGGTGCTGCTGACCATTGAAACTTCCACCAGACAACCTAAGGAAGACCATCGCCTATCTGTTGCCCGCGGGATCTTTTAGTGAGCTATGTAAGTATTCAAATTCTCCTTAGACGCCTTCCTCTGTAAGTGATGTGACTGACTCGCTCATCAGGGCCGGTGGTCATCAATGTTTTGTTCGGTTTGCCATAAAACTTATCGTCCTTTGTCATGGTACGCGTCCCTCAATCTTTTCATAGGGTGGATTGCTAACAAAAACGCTTTAGATTGTTATATGGTTCGAGCCCTTCGTGTTTTCCAGTAGAATGTGCTGACTAATCTACCCCATAGCTGCTTTACGGATTGTGCAGGTGCCATGACTCTTGCCTATGAAAAACCGGAAGCTGATATTATGACACGGCCTTCCCGTGATACTCATACCGAGCATTTAGTTGATGGTCGGCTTATTCTCCATGCTTATGGCTTTATCGGAATACTCGAATGCACCTGCAGCATGGCTGTCTTTCTGGCATATGCAACGACGGGGAATACACTTCGGAGCATTGTGGTTGAAGTACGGGAACGTGG
>Ga0307511_10003296_pt1 | contig 16607 bp, 13 predicted proteins | sample 13_EM_MG_FD_200266 | JGI IMG/M metagenome (GOLD analysis project Ga0307511, IMG submission 200266) | Populus trichocarpa ectomycorrhiza microbial communities from riparian zone in the Pacific Northwest, United States - 13_EM | ecosystem: Host-associated > Plants > Roots > Unclassified | place... | reverse complement strand
CATATTATGTACATTGTTTAGCTCATCAATTACAATTGGCTCTTATTGTTGCAGCTAGAGAAATATCTGATGTTCACACTTTCTTTCAGAATTTGATTTTTGTTGTTAACATTGTTAGTGTTTCTTACAAGCGTAATGATGAATTACGAGCTTTTCAAGCAGCTACAATTGAACATTTAGTTGATATTGGTGAGATTGAAACGGGTAAAGGAGTTAATCAAGTAGGTGGTTTGCAACGACCTGGAGATAGCAGATAGAGTTCGCACTTCAAATCAATTTGCAGTTTGATAAAAATATATGGGGCAACTTGCTTGGTTCTTGAAAACATCGCTTTAGATAGATCTACTTATTCTCAACGTGGTGATGTGGCCTTTTCATTTAAGTTGCTAATATCATTTGATTTTGCATTTATCTTGCATATAATGAAGAATGTTATGGGAATTACTTATGTGCTTTGTCAAGCTTTGCAACAGAAATCTCAAGACATTTTAAATGTTATGCATTTGGTGACTACCACAAAGACTTTAATTCAGAAGTTAAGGGATGATGATTGGGAAACTCTTTTAGAAGAAGTGACATCATTTTGTAAGCATCAAGACATTGAAGTTCCTGATATGGATGCTTGTTTTTCTAGTGTAAGACGATCTCGCCGTAAAACAAAATCAATAACAGTTGAGCATTACTACCGAGTTGATATATTTACAGCTATCATTGATCAACAATTGCAAGAGCTAAATACTAGATTCAATGAGCAGACAATCGAGCTTCTTAAGTTGAGCACAACTTTAGATCCTAAAAATAATTATAAATTATTATGTGTTGAAGATATATGCTTACTTGTTGACAAGTTCTATCCTGAAGACTTTTCTGACCAAGAAAAAACTCATTTGAGATTTCAGTTGCAGCATTATAAGCTTGATGTACCCAATCATCTGAAGTTAAAGAATGTCATCGATTGCTGATTTATGTCAAGGATTGGTAGAAACAGAAAAATCAATAATTTATCCATTCATTGACAGGTTGGCTTATTTTGACTCTTCTTGTTTCGACAGCAACTACTGAGCGAGCTTTTTCAGCCATGAAGATTATTAAAATAAGACTTCGCAATCAGATGGAGGATGATTTTCTTGCAAATTATTTGATTGTCTATATAGAAAAAGAAATTGCTGAAAGATTCACAATTGATATGATAATCGATGATTTCTATTCTATGAAAGAACGACAAACACAATTAAAATAAATATGTAAGAATCATTCTTTATTATTTTTTACTTTATTTCAAAGTTTTATCAAACATAAATAATGCATCGCTTTAGCTAATGTTTCTTATATATTTTGTATGTTTATATTTGATAGTTACAAAGACCAACAAAATTAAAGTGATGAATATAATATGAAGATGAAATTAACTTCATAGCTTTGATTTTATTTGGTATTGTTTTAAACCTCTTACCTTATACAAAAATCATCATATGTTTGTAATAAGTTCTTTAAATAAAACTAAATCATACAGTTTTTTTTTTTACAATTTATGTACAGTAAATTAAAAAAATATATCTCGTTATACTAGTTTTGGCCCCTCTTATCAAATAATCTTAGTTCCGTCCCTGGTTGAAGTTTTAATCGACTAGAGTCACAGATATTACATGTAACTCGAGTCATAAATATTATATACAACTGAATTATTTTTCTAAATAAATTCTACACTATATTATTTCTTCTTCTTTTTTCTTTACGTGCCACCTTAAAAAAATATCTTGAAATTTCAATGTAAGTTAATAATGAAACAAGAAAAGAATTTATATACCCATGAAAAGAAGAATCTAGGAGATATATAGGTAAAAACGTTAATCCATAATGGAGTTGACATCATGCAACTTTCAAGTATTTTCTTTAAAGAAAAATTGCTAATTAATATATTAATTAACAATGTGAAAAATAAAATTAGAACTTTAGAAATGAATAAAACTAAATACAATAAAATTGGATTAATTGAGTTCCATTTGTTTGATTCATTGATTTATTTGGTTTTATAATTATATATTTTTTATTCAATTTAAAAATAAAATAAATCAATAAAACCAAATATTCTTTTTCTCTAATTTTCATTTTGGTTTACTTTGAATCATTGAATTTTCTAGTGTATTTTATCTAAAACATAGGCATTGTAACAATCCTTTATTATTATTATTATTATTATTATTATGTCCTTAATCATTCTTTTAGAGAGGAGACAAACAAGTTTTTAATCAGAATATATATATATAACATCTTGATTAACAATATTCTTTTTTTGAGGATCATTAATTAACAGGATAAAAAGGAAACCGACAAGTTGTTTGGAGAAGTGCATTAAACAGTAATGAATAAAACGATCTGTCGTTAACTCTCCTCTCCACTTTCCGTCTGAATCTTCGTCCCTCTCTGAGTCTCTGGGGACGTCAGTGGGGACCTTCCTTTTCAACGAACCCATAAATCTCCTTTATTCCTCTCCACAATTTATTTAATTTTAATTAAAAGAACACGATGGTTCAATATCTGGGCACAGTACGCGTTACTCCTTCCCTGCCCAGTTTCAGACGCCAAATCAATCTCATCAATCTCAACTCCTGTCCTCCATTTTCACTTTCAAGAAATGGGTTCTTCTCCTCTTCACTTTCAAGAAATGGGTTCTTCTTATCTTCACTTCCAGGAAATGGGGTTCCCTCATCTTCACTTTCAGGAAATGGGCTCTCCTCATCTTCACTCTCAAGAAATGGGTTCTCCTCATTTTCACTTCCTAGAAACGGGTTCTCTCCCTTCAGAAGGATTCTTCAAGCTTGTCTTCAATCAAGTAACTAGCCAACCATCCAACTGAACTAACTAGTTTCAGATATCTCTGTCTTAGTTGTGTTACATATGATTTTTATATCGAAAAATGCTTATATTAAGAAAACATGACAAGATAAAACCATATATATATATATATATGAACCGTTGGATTACTGGGGCCTACTAATGAGCTCACTTTGAGATTATGATTCAACGGCTCGTGTGCCTTTTTTGAGTTTTCTTTTCTTGATGTTTTGAAATCAAATCAAAGTAGGTGTCATTTGTTTTTGAGATTATTGATTCTGTTTCCTGACTAGAGCTTTTTGACGTGCTGTATTTTTATCAATAATAATATCATGCTGTTTGCAGATTTTTGTGCTTTTCAATAAGTTTTGACCTGCTACTGCATTGAGTTCTTACAGATGCTAGTAGAAATGCTGATGCACAGTTACAGGCTGGCCAATCTGAAATTATTTTTATGGGGACGGGGACTAGTGAAGGGATTCCACGTCTCAGCTGCCTTACCAATCCTTCAAATAAATGTCCGGTACTGCTGCAAAACATCCACATTTGGCACCAACTGTTTATGTTTTCATGATTGTTTCAAGACTTGTGACTCCTGGTTTCGTAGGTGTGCTCGAAAGCTGTGGAACCAGGTAACAAGAACAGGAGGCTTAACACAGGCCTCCTTATATGCTATCATGGACCCTCTGGAAGGCGCAACATTCTTATAGATGTCGGCAAGTATGTGACAGACTGCTTTATGTTTTTGTGTCATTGTATTGTTTACTGGTTTGATTAATCATGACTTTTTAGTTAGCATTATTTTCATGGTTTTACTAAATATCTAATTACTTATTTGATCAGACTTTCTTTCAACTTCTATTCTTCAGGTTTTTCTACCATAGTGCTCTTCGATGGTTTCCTGCATTTGGGTTAGTTTTTAGCTCTTCATACTTTAGAAATACTTAAGGCTTTTAATTCAGATGATATCAATAATAGCCAGTCAAATTTGATCAGTGGCCTTTTTCTTTAGATAAGATAACTCTGCTAGGATAACATTCAGATAAAGCATCATGTTAGCATTGACCCAAGGAATCTTAAATGTGTGCGTGGAAAGTTGTCCGGTTGCAAGAATAAATCAGAATGAGGCAGAGGAATCTTTAGGTTTTATGCATGAAATAGAGAGGGATGGTATACTTTTATATATTTAAGGTGGCAATGTATAGGAACCATCAATGTTCCTTGTATAAATGATACATGATTGAATTTCTACTTGAATTCATAAATTTGAAGACACACATGTGCATGCACAAATAAGGTGGTAATTATACTTGCTGACCATGGCGTAGTCTTTAAGTATATAAGGTAATGAATTGCTACTTTTTCCTTGATTTACTTTAGTTTTCTTCTATTCTAGTTTCATTATTCCACAGTCACAAGTTTTTTTCCCCATTCTTATGGAGACATAAACAGCCACTTCATCATATATAGAGGAAACTGTATTTGTTGAGAATTTTGTTTTTTATTGTATGCATAACCATAGGTCATGGAAGTATGAGAGCAACTGAACGATGGCTAGTCTTAAGTCATAAACTGAAATAACTTGTACATTGGAATATAAAAATATGAACTGTTGTCAATGGTGATGTATAGCATGTTATATTAATGACTTTTCCTCTTTAATAACTATGAGTTGGTTCTACATGGCACCAATGTACATTTTGATTTTTCTATTAGGTTTTTGTTATGTTGATATTGTCTTTTAAGATCCCGACAGAGTACCAGTTCAAAATGGTGGGTTGGGAGTGCTTAACTAAATCGGTAGTTCTTTAACAGATTATCTTATATTGCATGTGTCTATTCAGGTATTTGCCATTATGTAACTATCTGCATTCCTGTCAGGCTAAGAACAATTGATGCGGTTATTATTACTCATTCTCATGCTGATGCAATTGGAGGTCTCTAACTTAAAGCTTTCTAATGTTATTTGTTCTAGATAAGGATAATTGAGATGAAGTGTCAAGTTTCTTCTTCTTCTTCATTAAAATACACACTCTTGCAGGTCTGGATGATCTCCGTGATTGGACAAACAATGTGCAGCCTTACATTCCAATTTATGTTGCAGAGCGTGATTTTGAGGTGTAAATTCCAAATTTCCAATTATGCATTTCTTTTTACAAATTCTGTTTTTTCTGGATCTTAACATGTTCAGTAACTGGTAGTATTTTTATAAGCACATTAAAAGTGCTTGTAATGTAAATGATAATTCCTGGACCAAATCATTGGTTAGAAATTTATGATATACTGGTCAAAGTTTTACTTTAATTCTCAATATTTCTTAGACTCACCATTAACCATATCAGAAAATCATGGTTTCTCTCAGCTGCATAACAATTATTACAATAAGGTATTTTTCATCTATTTCTTTTCATACCCTTGTACTGTGCCTTATAGTTCATTAGAGCATGAAATCCTGTTCTGTTCTAGTAGAAAACACGTACATTTATCCAAATTGATGGGTGAATTGATACTTAGAACACCTATACTGAAATTGTTGATATCAAAACAGCAATGTACCTTTTTTATTTTATGGGCACATTTCAGAACTGATTGTATGATGTTCAAATCATTTCAGGTGATGAAGAAGACTCATTATTATTTGGTGGATACAAGTGTGGTTACACCAGGTGCTGCTGTCTCAGAGCTGCAATTTAACCTAATACATGAAGAGCCCTTTGTTGTGAATGATTTGAAGGTATTCATCAATTTGCCAGTTAGTATCAAATTGAGGTCTTTTTTAGCTGAAGTTTTGGGTTTTTTGGGCCTGTGATGAAGTTTGAATTTCTATTTTGACTGATAAACTGTTCTCCTACCAGCTAGGATTCTCCTTTTGTGGCCAGCTGTTCTTGTGACTATTTAGTCATCAAGTAATTTAAGTTATTGCTGTCAAAAACACTTATATTTATGTCTTTTTGATTGTGTACATGCCAAACTCTAAATTTGGGGAAGGTTAACTGCAAACGGAAATATTGGAAGGCTCCTCAGTTGGAGCTTGGTTAGGAATTTTACAGTCATTATGTTCCTATGATATTTGAATTCTTCAGCAATCAAGGCCAATTTTCATCTTATTCACTAATCCAGCATCAAGTAGCATAGCTGAATGAGGAATGATGGCAGAGTTTCTCTTAAAACTCTATTTTCCAGGATTTAGTTAAGGGTTAAATTATTTAATTGCTGTTTGGAAGTTGGAATTTATGAATCTTGCAAAACCATGTCAGAATAAAAGGATGTGTGTACAATGTTGATTTTGCTGAACAGATGGTATTTTGTCTTAACTGGTTCAAACTTCACTTGCAGAAATTTGCATCATGTTATAAACTGTTTGGTGATTAAATGGCTTATCGGACACGATCTGAGACTCAGAGTATCATTTTTTATTGTTTCATAGAAGGGGCTAGTGGCTCACTTGTTTTAGATCTTACCTGCTTACTATGTGCTTTTTATAGTTGGGATCCTATGTATACAAAAATATGATTTTAAATCAAATTTATTTCTTTTATTGTGTGCTTATTTAAGTAATAACGTGACCCTGCTTGTGAGGGTGTGGTGACCTGGTCTTAATAATTCTTTGAATTTTCTACTTTAATGTTAAACACAAACACACCCAATTCAATATATTATTCCCCATTTGAGGTAAACTGCAACACATTTACAAGGGCAATATAACTAAAGTTCGAGTACCCACCCTTCTGCAGATGAGATCATGAGATGTTTCGTTGTCTGAGTATGACAACTCCTCACACATCTTTCTTTAACTTCCTTTCAGTTTACCCCTTTACCAGTGTGGCATGGTCATGGTTATCGTTCTCTTGGTTTTCGTTTTGGTAACATATGTTACATCAGGTATGGCTTATATGTATCACAGATGTTCTTTTGGAAACTGTTATGCTGTCTGTAATATTTTTATCTAGATCCCAGAGCTAATTTTTCTCATGCAGTGATGTTAGTGAAATACCTGAAGAAACGTATCCACTCCTTAAGGACTGTGAACTTCTGATTATGGTCTCTCTCTCTCTCTCTTTCTCTCTCACACACACACACACACATGTTTGCTTTCACATTTCTTCTAGTTCATTGCAAATACTCCCCTTTTAGCTTATGATATGAAAATATCTCCAGGATGCTTTGCGGCCTGATCGGTCTTCGTCGACACACTTTGGACTTCCAAGGGTATATTTTATTTGCCTTTTCTTGTAACAAGATTATATTATCAGGAGATTCAGAACTATGCTTATTTTCACTTTCTTTTAGGCCATAGAAGAAGTACGGAAAATTCAACCAAGGAGAACACTTTTCACTGGTATGTGTAAGCCTCCTTTTATATATTTTAGAAGCGCTGCCTTGTGCCTTTTCTGGAAGAACAGAACTTCTATACAAGTTTCCATTCCTTTCTTTACATATGGTTTTGCAAAAAAATGATCTAGATCATGCCATTCCTTAATTTACATTAATAACCATATTCAAGTCTTTTGTCATTCAGTGAAATTGCAAAAGCTAACTTGGTTCTTTTCCTAATTAACCATATTGAAGGTATGATGCACCTGATGGATCATGATAATGTGAATGAATATCTTGCAAAATTGATGGAGACAGAAGGTCTCAATGTGGAGTTAAGCTATGATGGGTTGTGTGTGCCCGTAACACTCTAGATTTTGTCACGTCTTCCCTTTCTTTGTTCTCAGTAAAGGCATTCTATAGCATACCTCAAATGTCAATTGGTTTCTCAGGAGCTCGTCTAACATACTACTTAGTCATTTTTGTGAGCTCCTCAGATTCAGTCAATTCAGGGACTGATATTTGCCCTTTTTACTCCTTGCATATTTTAAGTTTGTGCTTACAGTGTTACTTTTCTGTTTACAATTACAATGTAACTTCTTTCATCAACAAGGATGCGATTGCATACATTTGATGGACTAGAATTTTCGGCACATGATTTAGAATTGGTTAATTCAAAATGTTGTGTTGGTCAGTTGAAATGACTACCTATCGATGCTTGATATCCTAGACTTTTCAGCACTGGCATACAAGAAATGCTTGTGCCTTGTGCTGAAACAAATCTAAGCGTTTCACATATTTAGCTCTCACTTCTAAGCGTTTCTGAGAGGATTTATTAAACGATAAAATCGTTGGTTGAGATGAAGTGATTAAGATAGTTCTTTGGCTGTTGTTTTTCTGACCAAGATTTAGGCCAATCATGAGAGCAGGTTATCTAAACCAGGCAAACAGGCAACTAAACATCTGAATTCAAAGTTGGCATTTAACAGAGGCCCGGTGGTTCACATGGTTGTTCTTGTTCATATATAATATAATGATATAATCCAGAAAGATAGGCATAAACCTCAAGTTGGCATTGCTGGGTCAGAAGAATTAACCTTAATTCATCTTTAGAGGTAATATGCATCACTACAAAGTAAACTTGCCCACATTTTCAATTAAAGCTTAGAACATGGGATGAATACTCCTTTGTCTCATAGGATTGAGAATGAAACCTCCTTCTAAGCACAACAACTTTGTACGTTGCAAATATCCTGTTTTCTTTGCTTCAATCGGATATTGCAGATATCTAGTTGAGCTATTACAAAAATCTCGCAGCGTTTTTGTTTCATTTGCAAATGAATGAAAGCATAGATATAAAACTTTCTTGACCTGGTGAGTTATCCATCAATTTAAAATCTAATTTGAATTGAGTTTTACTTCGATTTTTTTTATCTAAATGGCATCCATTAATTTAAAATTTAATTTGAATTGAGTTTTACTTCGACTTTTTATCTAAATAACATTTGAGTTCACCTTCATTTGTCTAACTTGTGATGATTGATCTTTGAGTTGAATGTTATAACTACAAAATAAAAGAAAGGTATATGTGTTTTACCTAAACTAGTCTTCTTGCATATGACATGTTTTATTTTATTTTTTTATTTCAATGGTAGGCAAGCACTATCTTGAGAAAAATTTGTATATAAATTAAGATTAAATTTTTTTTCTCAAACAAATCTAAGAATATATATATATATATTGATGACGTGAACTTCATGATCACATGGTCATGCAACCCACAACGAAAATAATAACTTCTCCAAAAAAGTTGAATAATTAGGTTTGGTTGAACCTTGACCCAGAATAAACATGTAACTAAGAAATATAGGTATTGAATAACGAATGACGTTATAAGGTCAGTTATACCTTGATAAGTCCCAACAAAGAAGAAGAAGTTTGCTCAAGCAAAATTGAGTTTCATTAATATCTAATGGTTGCCCCAAATTTGCAGCAAAACAAAACATAATATAGTTCTAAGATAATAAGTCATTTTATTAGGTTACAAACCAATGAGCCTTAACTAAAATTTAGCAAAGCACAAGCTTTTTGTATAAAGTGCTGAAGTTTCTTTCCTTATTTAGCCAAAAGTATGCTCTATAAAATAGAAAGGAAAGTGGTAGAAATATTTCATTTAAATAGCCTCTCATAATCTTCCTTTTGAGTAAGAAAATCCCGTAAAATAAGGAAAAGAACAACAAAAGAATCTCAAGCCTCCTTGCCACCATATTCCATATACATTCCATAATGGATATGGAATTCTTGCAAACTATGAAATATCTCCTTGTTTGACATGAAATTCTTGTAAAGTAGGTAAGCCAACAGCTGTCACATGTGCTTTCAAGAGAGCATTAAGGAATCTTTGTATTGTCTGGAATCCATAATATACAACGAAACAATGTTTCTCTAATTTTCACACATTCATAGTAGATTTCACTCATGACTTCAAACACGTCGTTCTTTCTTTTCTAGATGAATTAGGAGGCCTACCATATATATATATATTAAAAAAGGTATGAATTTCTACTTTCCAACCCAATTAAAATCTTAGCAAAATTCCTTATGTAACTCTAGATATAGTCCAATAATAGACAAAGGTCCAAATAGATAGATTTAACACGATTCGTCTAGTAACTTCGATCATGTCTGAGATAATCCCTTAAAAATTTTGATTTACCTGAAAGTTTAAACCAATGTCTAATAGCATGTCTAAGAACTCCTATAAAATTATCAGTCTGATCCAACGGTTAAATTAAAAGTTATGTTCAATAGAGTAAAACAGGATAATAGGAAAATTTACGCAAAAATCTAAATTTAACCTTGTTTGGATCATGTCATTCCCTCTCTCTTCAATATGATTCATCCTCGAATCACTAATAGGTATGATGGAAAATTCTTTAGCCACTTATTGAAGCCTTTAGAGTTCTTTTTTTGTCTCCAACAACATTGTATGAAAATAGTAGCTGATAATATTTTTAAATAAACATGCATTGCCATCTACTTGCGTACATATTTTTTTAATGATAACCATGCTTCTCTCTTTCATCTTTCACCTTTTCAATGTTAAACTGAATCTCTCCATTCTTCACGTTCTTTATTTGTTTTTTTATAAACCTTTGCAATTCGTTCAACCTCGCGCTCTTTATCTAACATCATAAAAGCATTATGTTAATAAATATTTGAAACGTGTAACCTCAGTTTATCTTCCTTACTCATATTGAACTTCCTCTTATCAGCTTTATGTCAAACCTCGCCATTTTATTGTCTCATCAAAGCCATCTCATATTTTAGATCCTTCGTCACCCTAGTTAGTAGCTCAAGTTGTTTGGTGAAAACTTGTATTTGAAAAGTGTTATTCATTTTTTGTGTCGTAGACTCATTATTTTTAGACATTTTTTTAATCTACAAAAATCAATTAGCAGCAAGAAAATTAAACCTCATAACTCTTATGTTTCATACAATTCAAGGATTTTCACTCAATTGTTCTTATTACGCCTTTTACCTTTCAGGTCATTTTCTTGTAGTTCTTTCGAACTGAAAATCAATGAACCAAAGTCAATGGCTATTGTAACGCAATCCAAACATATATAAAGTGACTCAAGAATCAATAAGATATTGAAAACAAGCAAAACAAAACTATGATTATGATTTCACAAATAGCAAAGCGAATTCGTACAAAATATGGATGATATAAAGACTTGAAACAAAATAGAAGCAAGAATAAATGAAAACACTTATTTGAATCCTAAATAACCCAAATATAACATAAATAAACCGAATAGCTAAAAAAATAATAAAAAACGATATCGGAACAACCTTAAATTTGACTTGTTATGCAATTTTAAACACCATAATTAAAAATCAGATCAAACGATATCGAAACAACTTTAAATTTGATATGTAGTACCTTTATACCCAATAAACAACATATTTTAGTTTATAGGTTGTTCTCTAATGCTTAGATATCGAACACCTGTGTGTGATCAGTTTGCGGTAGAATTTAACTTAGAATTGAAACACCACTCAAGCAATATTAAAAGAATCCATAATTTGATATATAGTGTGATTTCACCCCAAATAACTATAATATCAATTTTGAGTTAATTCCAAGGTTTGTTTTTATATATATAGAACTGAAACAGATGTGAAACAACCCCTTTTAACCTAAAATAAATTTTATGATGTGTAACATTTTTTTTTACTCCAAGAAAAAACACAATTAAAATAGATAAACAAGGACAAATGTAAAAAGGAAAATAAAACAGACCAAAACTAGCTTAAGCAATTCATACCAAAACAAAGAATAAAGAAGGAAAAAAACTGACGCGAAAACAAATAGATAATGATAACAAGAAAGATATAACCTGATTCCAGAGTCTAACTTTGATATCAACTGATGTAAACTCTGTAATTTATGCAAGAGTTCCCTATAGTAGAAGTTAGGAACAAATCATTTTCTCATTATGGCTTTCATGTCTCCCATGAATCAATATACCTTTCATCACTCCTTTTCCTGCTAAAAACAAACTAATACCACCATATTAATGCATGATTTATAAACTTAATGACAACGAGTTTTACCTTTTTTCTGTGTAGCAATGACAATTAAAGATCCATTCAACCTTCTTTTTCCATTCTAGATACACCTCCAAATCATTATTTCCTTAGAAAGATGGTATTTTCATCTTAATTGACCCTAATTCTCCACTTGAATCTTCACAAAGCCCAAAATCACGGGTATTCTCCTTCAGGCTAGATGTTCCACTTTGACCAAAACTAACATTATTTTAGATTTCATTCTGCCCAAATCGATCTTTATTATTTATGGATGCAAAGTTATAATCATCATAATCTACATCTGTATTTTTATTTATAAAATCAATAAAGTTAATTTTAACATTTCATAATGTCCTTCATTTTACCATATGTAATATGGTGAGTGCATCTTGTAAAAACAAGGAAAAGTGAATCTCTTACTTAGCAAATCTTAAAGGGAATTTCGTCTCAATCCCTAACCAATACTCAAATGAATCAAAGGTTCTCTAAAAACAAACTTTGTAATTATTGTCATGACTTTAACCTTCATATATTATCAATTAAAGAACCAATTTTTAATGAATTTACAAGAATAATTAGGCCTGGATTACCCTTTCATGAGAGTATATCATAGAAAGTTGTATCGAGATTGGATTGACCAAGCATACCCATTCCCTCATAGTTTTCTCTATCCAAAATTTGTTGCATCCCCTAGCGATAATGGTCAATCTATTATAGAACATTTCTGTAAATTCATGGTTAAATATGGCAATATAGATGATCATAACAAGCTTTATTTGCTTGGTAATTCGTTAACTCGAATGGCCCATGCTTGGTATATGAAGTTGCCTTCAAATTCTATACAAGATTGGCGTCAACTAGAGTATTTATTCCATTCATATTTTTTTCAAATTAAAGAAAAAAATGAGTACTTTCGAACTTGCGTTGTTAACATAACTTTCTGATGAACTTATCCAGCAGTTCATTAATTACTTCAAGCAATCAAGTAAAGAGTAAGAGTCACACTCTTTTCCCTGATAAAAAGTTAATTCACCTAGTGAAGAGTGGAATGAACACTAAGATAAGAAAGAAACTTAAAGACTATAAAGTCATTGATTTGAATCAACTCACGACTTGTACCATTCACTATGAATGTTTGTTAATCGAAAAAGATCAGATGGAAATTTATATAGGGATTCTTATTATCAAAACCCAAACTATAATGTGAATCAGCACAAGGTTGGCTTTGCAAAGGATACTGATAAAAGAAGCACAACGAGACTTACCATTATTGGGTCATATATTTGTAAGAATTCTAAAAAAAATTATCCAGAATAATGACAAATCCACTTCTAAATTCATTGATAAAAGGAAAAATTCTAGCAGATATTTGATATCTTAGTTAAGGATATACATGTTAAATTATTAGTGGGTCATGTTGTTCTATTTGATAAACAAATCACGGGAAAGAAATAGTGCAGATGACATAATACTTATTCTCACTACACTAATCAATGTGTGATCTTTAAAAATGAAGTACTAATATAGGCTAAGAAGCTCAAATTCACTAATTATAAAGACATGACCATCAAAGATAACTCCCTTTCTAAACCACTAGAGAAAAACATGACTGAAATGAAACACCAAGAAATATCAGTGATGCTTCCTACACACACACACACACACACATACTCACACACACACGTATGTTAGAGGAGAGTTCATGATAAACAAAGTTAAATCTAAATATCAAGATACAACAACCAGCTCAAAAGCGATAGAAATAGTGATTGCAGAAGTGAAAGTAAAGCTTGATCTCCAACATGGATGCTTCCACATGAAAAATTAACATTCTAGTACCAATAGTAAATTATTAGTATTGCAAAAAAGATGCTTCTTATGAACCTTAATAGGCAACAACGAACTCATCCATGATGAATGAGGGATAGAGGAAGACTTAAATTGGATTGTTTTATTATTAACAATTACTCTAATACTTAGAGAGATAATGTATCATCTTCAATAAGGGATAATGACCAAAATCAAACTAAAACTAAGTGAACTACAAGAGCCACATGCATCATAAAACCCCCATCAGTGAATGATGATGAACAGCATCACTTAAAACTAGAAACCAATTAGAATAATTATCATAATACATAAATAATACTACCGGTGGAAGAAAAAGGTGATGGCCTTAAAAGGAGAAACGATAGCAGCTCGCAATGAAGTGGCAAGAATGATAGTTAAGCATCATGCAAAAGTATATATCCCTCCTCCTAAGTTTGTTGAAGAATCTCCCCAATGAGACAAGGACTACACTTACTAACATGGAAAGATTTTGTGAAGGTTAAAGCTATTAATTCAACAGATCATGGTAAGAAAAATCCATGATTTAAAAAGCACAATAACAAAAACAATGATTTTGGATCCAACGAGATAGACAAATAGCAATTCTCTCTTTGCAATTGAGGTCCTTGTTTAGTTGTTACCATAAATTAAATTCTCTTTTGCAATTTAGGGCCTTGTAGAGGTTGTGAGTGACCCTAGCAAATCAATTTTTATAGTAGATGATCAAAACTATCCCTCAGACCCACAAGTTATGGTTGTTTATTCACCCAATGAGGATAATGAGGAGAGTACATCATCATATTATACAATAGCTTATGATTTTTAGTTGACTACAAATCTTGCAAACCACTTATAACCAATATGATGATTCAAGTGATGATGAGAAGCCTAGCTTAAGAAAGGAGGTATTTGCCAAACCACTAGATGAAGTTCATACACATCTTTGCTCTTAATATATCCTTTTATAAATGGATGGTTTGGTTGATAATTGATGTTATTGTTAACATTTTGCTAATAAGGATGTTCATAAATTGAGAAAAAAACAAGGAAGATATATATATATATGATACCCTAAAAAAAAAGTAGTCATAAGTTTCATTAGGGATATTGAAGCAACCTGAGGAATCTTGACATTGGAACTAATCATTAAGAGAGTTATAAGTACCAAAATGTTTTTTTATGGTGCAAGGGAATGATATTGCTTTGCTAGGGCAAGATTGGATCCACACAAACCAGAATATCCCATCATCCCTTCATTAACTACTAGTATTTTGGACTGATGAAGAAAAAGGATAAAATGATTCATGATCACTTAATAACCTTTTTCAAGTGATGACCAATTTCTCTGAAACTTCCCTCTATAATGACTGTTTTAGTTCATAAATTTGCTAGACTTAGAGGATGTTCTAAAGCTAACATGATAATTTTGATTAAATATGGCTACATCAAATCGCCAAAACTTCCTTCATATACCACCTAATAAGAAATCTTTCCACATAATCATTGTTACAACCATACTTTAATGAATAGTATGATGTTTAAAGTTGGGGGCATCCTGGAGAGATACAAGTTCGGCGGATAGCATCCCTAAAGAAGACAACCATAAAAGTATAAAAGAGTAAATAATCTTTGACAAAGCCTAATATACATTATTCGTTGCTCAAAGAAAATGAAAAGGTAAGTTGATACTCCTCCTTCATGAATTCATAAATTGTTTTATTTTAGATTATTCTGAAATTCCTAAAAGATGAAAAAGTGTCAAAAACAACGTTTTTTGTTTCATTTCCTGAAACTTCCACATGATCGTTTTATGTTTCATTTCCTAAAAGATGAATAGAGTTGCATAGAAACCAAAGCATCCTTAGAGATTGTTGAGTATAAAATTTGAAATTTAAAAAGAGTAATAATAATTCTTATAATTTCGAGAAGTCATGATATGTGAAGGGTCACATACATCAATTGAATGACCACAAGGACATGTTTCCAATTATTTGTCAAATTATAGGAACATAAAAGCAATTATTAAAACCATGGAATTGACCTTTTTCCATTGAGAACCCTTGTAAGGAAACAATTTTGTGTCTTCCTGGAGAAATAACTTTGCCCAAAAGGCAATGCAATGTGAGAATATGAAATGCTTTGTGAACAAAGCAAAAGGTGCTCATAACAACAATGAATCTACTTCTAACATGTGGCAGAACAAACAATAAAACATCATAAAAAAATAAAAAAATAATGTATGTCTACAGTATGATCTACAGTATAAACACATTATATATACAGTATTAGCATAGTAATTTTTGCTTTAAGGTATAGTATAATATATTAAGTGCAAGAGGTATATTAACATCTAACAGATAGCAATAAGGATGGACAATTATTTGTCCAAACAATTGTTATCTAGTTTCTTAGGAAACGAGGCCTATAAAGAGGTCATGCTAGTACTTGCAAAAACATATCGAGACACTTAATGACCAATAAATTATTATACAATTTTTTTTTATTGTTATTGTTTTTTGGATGGTTTATTTCAAATAGTTTTAAATAACTTTAGTTAGGTATTCATTTAGTTTAATCCCATGAGTTCCATATTTCCTTCTAATATGTGATTAGAATATACATATTACAATCATTTGGTTTGGATAATTGTTGAACACCAAACAATTACAAAATTGACCTAATCATTATTAGATTGGTCAATTGAATTCAGTTTTTTTTTTAGAGTAATTTATATGTGTGTGTGTAATTAATTAGATGAATAAATTAAATTAAATTTTTATGTTTTTCTTTTTATTTAGAAATTTTAAATTTTAAAATTAAGATTTTTGTATACTTCTATACTATTCGATTTTTTTTTTTTATCTTTTTTCATTGCATTATGATTAAGAAATAGATTTGAGGCAAAGTTTTTTTTATCATGTAATAGAATAAGTAATTATCATTTTTTTAACTTTTAACTTTTTATTTTAATATACATTGGACAAAAATTTAAATTTAATTTTTTTTGAGAATTTTCTTTGTTGGTTCAACTA